>Ga0256832_1002256_pt1 | contig 13177 bp, 7 predicted proteins | sample 134614metaG_FD_190534 | JGI IMG/M metagenome (GOLD analysis project Ga0256832, IMG submission 190534) | Hydrothermal vent microbial communities from Lau Basin, Pacific Ocean - 134-614 | ecosystem: Environmental > Aquatic > Marine > Hydrothermal vents | place: Pacific Ocean: Lau Basin | collected... | reverse complement strand
TATTTTCCATTTATTTATTGATTTTTTTTGTAAAAATTTTTTTTGTTCCAGCGGAAAAGAAGGCCAGTCTATTGGAGTTATGCCCAAATCAATAGTTTGATCGTTGTTAAAATCAGACCAGACAATGGCAGGCTGATTATTGTTTAGAGGCAATTTATTGAAAATTTCTTCTTTGGCAATTAATACATTTGCTGAAGATAAGTAATCTATTATAGTGCTCTCTCCGGAGGGCATAGCAGAGGGATAGATGGTTATTTGTTTTATTTCTTGTATTTTTGTTTGGGTAAGGATATCAAAAAAATATAAAGTTGATATTTGTTTATGGTTTAATTCCAGGCGAAGAGGATAGTTGTGATTGGGCAGGAAGATGTCAATAATATTTCCGCGATGAGCAAAGTCTCCATTTGTCCAAACTTTTGTTTCTGGATTAAAGCCGTGATCGATCAGCCATTGTAACAATTCTTTATATTTTATATCGCTGTTTTTTGTTAGGGTAAAAAGCGAACGGCGATAGGCGTCTGGCGCGGCAATCTTTTGTTGAAGTAGACTTTCATCAATAATATTGATAGACGGCTGACGGGTGAGAATATTGGCAAGAATTGTAGGCAAACTAGGGCTGGCATATACCTTCAAATCTTTTTGACTGGATAAAATTTTTAACCAAAATTTTATATTGTAGAGCAATTGTTCTGCTGTTAAGGGCGGTGAGGCAATTATTACAATTGGCAGAGAGATTGTTTGGGCTTTTGTTAGTAGAGTTATAACATACCCCCAAGCAGAGGGGTTGTTTATTTGGTTTATGTAAATAATTTTATTTTGATTTAGCTGGTTGGCAATCTTGTTGATTTTATCCATAGCTTTGGCCTTGACAAAAGTATTTTTTTTGCTATAATATTGTAATCGTTAAAATTTTACAAGGTATTATTTTGACAAATTGGTGTTTAGTTTGTTCCCAGTGCAGTGGCGAACGCAGGGGATCCCTCCTAACCCTGATAAGTAGCCGCAAGCCAAGGACTCCAGCTAATGCTGGCCGTCCTTGCACTGAACTGGGAGCAAAGTGAACATCAATCAAGCAGCCTGTTAGAGGCTGTTTTTTTGGTTGAAAATTGTTTGGGCTGACTGGATTCCTTTAGTTAAGGCAGTTAAGATAGCCTCATTTGTCAGTTGCAAAACCTTGTTTAAAAGAGGGATTTCTTCTGTTGTAAATTTTTGGATGACCCAGTTAGGATCAGCAGTCGGGTTTTTGCCTATTCCCAGGCGAAAACGGACAAAATTTTTTGTTTGCAAAGAGTTTATAATAGAGGCCACGCCTTTGTGTCCAGCAGCTGAAACATTGCTTGATATTTTTATTTTCCCCAACGGCAAGTCAAGCTCATCGTGTATAACCCATAGATCGGTCGGTTTGGCTTTGTAAAATGATATTATTTTTTTTGCAGTTAAGCCAGATTCATTCATAAAGGTCAAAGGTTTGGCTAAAATTATTTGTTCAGAGTTGATATTGCCGCTAGCAATAAGAGCGTCAACTTTTTTATTGGCGGAAAAGTTGGAAAAATTATGCGCTTGTTTGGAATGAAATTCTTCTAAGGCTAATTGGCCTAAGTTGTGGCGGGTGTAATGATATCTGTCAGTAGGATTGCCAAGGCCGATGATTATTTTCATAGGCTTTATTTAATGGATTGGACATAAATATTTATGGGGGTTCCCGCTAGAGAGAATTCTGCTTGGATATTTTTGACAATAAATTTTATATAAGAAGAGTGTAGTGATTTTTTGTATTTAATTTTTACTTGCAGAGTTGGAGGGTTGGTGTCAATTTGTTCTAATGATAAAATTTGCGGTTTGGCACTGCCCTTGCCTTTGGTGGGAGGGTGAAGTTTAATGATTTTGGCCAGGATTCGGTCTAGTTGATCTTGATCAAATTGAATATGCCGATCTTGATGAAGTTGGATGATTAAAGGCCAAATTTTTTTTATATTTTTTCCAGTTTTGCTGGAAACAAATAAAATTGGAGCCCAGTTTATATGCGGCATAAAATTTTTGATGTATTTGGTGTAAGTTGCCATAGTTTTTTGGTCTTTATCGGGGATTAGGTCCCATTTGTTAGCAACAACAATCAAGCTGCTCTTGGTTTTGCTGATAGCGGCTGCTAATCTTTTATCTTGAAAACTAAGAGGAATAGAGATGTCAATTACCATCAAGGTAATATCAGCTTGGTGCAGTTTTTTTAAAGCTTGGTCAATGCTAAAATGCTCCAGCATATCTCCTTTGTCTTTTTTTCTTCTAATGCCAGCAGTGTCAATCAGGGTGATAAAGTAATCGCCATATTTAATATGAATATCTTGGGCGTCGCGGGTAGTGTGGGGAGTGGCTGATACTATTTGTTTGTTTTCCTTAATTAGGGCATTGACCAGCGATGATTTGCCCACGTTAGGCCGGCCAATGACAGCAGTTTTTATTGACAGTTCTTGGTCAAAATTAATGGATGTCAATGGCAGATTGGCAGTTAGTAGGTCAAGCAGATCGCCAGTTCCCCTGCCAGAAATGGCAGAGATTGGTTTGATTTCGGATATGCCCAAGACAGCGAATTCTGAAATTATTTTATCCCAGTTTTTGGGCTGGTCAGATTTATTTACAACTAAAATTATTTTTTTGTTTTGCTTTTTTAGGAAAGAGTATATTTCTTCGTCAAGAGGAGTCAGCCCATCTTTGGCATCAACTACCAACATAACTAAATCGGCTTGATGGATTACACTTTCAGCTTTTGCTTTTATTTGTTGTTCAATCTCTGATTTGGGGTTTATATCCAGACCGCCAGTATCAGTGAGAATAAATTTTTTTCCCCGCCATTCAATTATTTCAGATTGGTAGTCACGGGTAGTGCCAGCTATTTTGGAAATTAGGGCTGCATTTTTGCTAGTCAGGCGGTTGAATAAAGTTGATTTACCGACATTGGTACGGCCAGCTAGAACTACCCTAGGCAGTTGCTTATCTATTTTTTTGATGGAGGTTTTCATATTTATTTTTTAGTGTCCGTGCCGAGAATAACAATAAAGTCTAAATCAGTAATAGCGTCTAAATTTGGATTGTCAGATAAAATTTTTTCTTGCAAGTTAAGGGGAAGCTCATTGGTTAATTGAGCAGATAGTTCTTGTTTGAGTTGTTTTAGCGCTTGCGGCTCTTTTTGGTTTATAGCTATAACGGTTGTTTTTGAGTAATCTCTTTGCGCAGCATTGCCAATATGATAAATTTTAAAGCCAAGCCGCTCTAGTTTAGTAGCTGTTTGTTTGGCTAGTCCAGGCAGGTAAGTGCCATTGAGCACTGCTATTTTTGGTTTTGATTGAATGGAGGGAGTTGATACAGTTTGACTAGAATCCTGGAAAATATTGGCAAAGAAGTTGTGCAATTCAGAAAAATCGCCGCTGCGGGTAGTCAAAACATAAGCGCCAGTGTCAGATATGTAAGATTTTAACAGCCCATTCGGTCCATTGTCTATTACTTTTGTAACAATATCGCTAGCACGCAAATCTTTGCCTAATTGGGCTAGTCTTAAAACCTGCCAAGCTTCAAGGTTGGTTTGAATATTGGCAGATAAATTATTGTAAAGGTTTATTAGTTTACTAGGGTTTAACAAAATTGATGGTGATAATATTTTATCTTTGACAGCCATAATAATTTGCATTTGTCGGCGGGAGCGGGCAAAATCTGATCCTTGGCCGTTGTTGCCGTGACGGGAGCGGGCGTATTGCAAAGCTCTTTCACCATCTAATTTTTGCTGGCCTTCTTTGAAAGTGATAGTGGTAATGCCGTGCTTGCCATCGGGATATTGGGTGTCAGTAAAACCAGGCGAAACGTAAACTTCAACCCCGCCTAAGTCATCAATAAGTTTTTTGAAATTATTAAAGTCAATTCTAATATAGTAAGGTATTTTTTGCCCAGTAACTTGACTTATAACATCCATTGCTAAATAAGCTCCTTGGCCAGGGTTTTGAGCTTCGCCATAAGCGTTGGCGTGGTTTATTTTTTTCCAGCCATAGCCGTCAATTGGCACATATAAATCGCGCGGGATTGATACTAAGGCTACTTTTTTGGTAGACGGTTTAAATGAGGCAAGAATAATTGTGTCAGTTAAAAAGGCACCGTCATGACCCTTGCCCCCCATACCCAGGAGTAAAATGTTGATACGATCCTCTTCTTCACCAATAAGCTGACGGTAGTCATTGCTGATAAGTTTTTTGATGGCGGTAAACCAATTAATTTTTTTGCCGTTGGGAGCAAAGGGAGAGGCGGAAACTTGGATATACAGCAGTGAGGATAAAATAAAAACAGCAAGCGAAATTAGCAAGGTTATAATTTTGGGCCAAAGTCGACGAGGGGGAGGCGGGGCAATAGTTTGAATATCATCATCTTGATGGTCATTAGAACTGGCCAAGAAATCTAGTTGTTCTTTTGTGGTCTTTGTCATAAAATAAAAAAAGCGATCTATGATAAATCTTTATAAAATATAAAATAATGACAGCAGTAAGTCAATTGTCTTTTCTTTTGGGGAGAGATGTTTTATAATATCACTATTAAAAAATTGACAATCTGCGTTTTTTTCATTAGTTTTATATAGTTAAGTTGCAGGGGTTGGTCGTGTAGCTCAGTTGGTTAGAGCGCATGCTTCACACGCATGAGGCCCCTGGTTCGAATCCAGGCACGACCACCAGTTTAAATCACTAACAATTGTTATCATGGACAAGACAAACAACAAGCTAACTTTTAAAGATGTTATTTTGGAAGTAATCAGGGTGGCTTTGATTTCTTTGGCCATTATTGTGCCGATCAGGTATTATCTGATTCAGCCTTTTTATGTTAAGGGCGCTAGTATGGAGCCTAATTTTTATGACCATGAGTATTTATTGATTGATGAATTAAGCTATCGTTTGCGCGAACCGCAAAGGGGCGAGGTGGTGGTTTTTCGGTACCCGCTAGACAAGCGCAATTTTTTCATAAAAAGGATAATTGGACTGCCAGGCGAAACAGTTGAGATTGTTGATGGCCAAGTAATTATTTATTCTGATAAATATCCTGAGGGAATAAAATTGGACGAGAGCAGTTATTTGCCCAGCGAATTTAAAGGCAAGCAAATAAATCATAGTAAAGTGGTTTTGGGCAGGGATGAGTATTATGTGCTTGGTGATAATAGAACCTTAAGTTTGGACTCAAGAGAATTTGGTCCGGTAAAAAGGGATTTGATTATTGGCAGGGTTATTTTTAGAGGCTTTCCTTTTTATCGGATTGATCTTTTTTTAGATCCGCCTAACTTCAATTATTATGAGCAAAAATAAAACATCAAATACAGATACTCCAAGCAAAAAAAGCGCTAGCAAAAAATCTTTTCAAACTTTGCGGGGGATGAAAGATATTTTACCGGAAGACTCTAAGTATTTTTTGTGGATTTTTGATCAAGTGCGGGATATTGCCGAGAGTTATGGCATTGGTTTGATTGAAACGCCAATTTTAGAGCCAACAGATTTGTTTGTTCGGGGGATTGGCAAACAAACGGATATTGTTGAGAAGGAGATGTTTTCTTTTGTTGATCAGGGAGGGGATAAAGTAACAATTAGGCCTGAGGCAACTGCTTCGGTAGCCCGCGCTTATATTGAACACGGTATGTTATCTTGGCCGCAACCAGTCAAGTTGTGGTATTGGGGGAAGATGTTGAGGCGGGAAAGGCCGCAGTCAGGCAGATTGCGTGAATTCCATCAGTTCGGTTTTGAGATAATCGGCAGTGACGACCCAATGGTAGATGCTCAGATTATATTCTTGACTTACAAAATTATGCAAAGTTTGGGGCTTGAGGTTGTTATTCCGATAAACAGCATAGGATGCAGCGAATGCCGTGCTCACTACCGCAAAGTTTTGGTTGATTATTATAAGCCAAAGCGAAGCGAATTGTGTGATGATTGTAAAAAACGGTTAACCAAAAACCCTTTCCGAGTTTTGGATTGTAAAGAGAATAAATGCCAAGCGTTATCAGTTGACGCTCCGCAAACAGTTGATTATTTGTGCGACGATTGCCGCAATCATTTTATGAAAGTGGTTGATTATTTAGATGAATTGGATGTTCCCTGCATATTAAAACCAACTTTAGTCAGAGGACTTGATTATTATAATCGGACTGTTTTTGAAGTTTGGTTGAGCGAAGAAGAGTCTTCTCGCCAGTCAGCCTTAGGAGGAGGAGGTCGTTATGATGGCTTGATTGAGATGTTGGGAGGGCGCCCTACTCCTGCTTCTGGGATGGCGGTTGGCATTGAAAGAGTGGTTAAGGTTTTGCGTAGCCAAGGAATTGAACCTCCCCGCACTTATCAGCCAGAAGTGTTTGTCGCCCAATTGGGAGAGGAAGCTAAGCGCAAAAGTTTATTATTGTTTGAAGAGCTTAGAACAAGCGGTATTAAGGTGGCTGAAAATTTAGCTAAGGACGGACTCAAAGCCCAGCTGGAATTAGCTAATAAATTAGGAGTTAAATTTACTTTAATTTTAGGACAAAAAGAAATTTTAGATGGCACAGTTATGCTGCGGGATATGGAAAGCGGCAACCAAGAAATTATTGATTTGAAAAAAGTTGTCCCAACCCTAAAGAAGAGATTGGCTAGTTTTTTGTAGTTTGACAGATTGGAGATATTTATGTTATTATATAAATACTAAAATTAACCCCATTTAGAAAGGAAGGTGAGTTAAATTGGTAGAAGTTAAAAGAAAAGAAAATGAATCTTTTGACGCATTTTTGCGTAGATTCAACAAAAAAAGCAGAGAGTCAGGCGTTTTATTGCAAGCAAGAAAAATTAGGTACTACACCAAAAAGAAAAACAAGCGCAAGCTGAAAGAAGATGCTTTGCGCAGACAAAAGATAAATGAGAAGAAGGAATGGTTGCGCAAGATTGGCAAGTTGGATGATATTACTGATAGTTTTGGGCATATCAAAATAAAAGTTAAAATAAAATAAATGGCTCAATTGACTGATTTGGATAAGGATATAATTAGCGCTCTTAAGCAAGGGGATAAAGAAAGAGCGCAGGTTTTGCGTTCTCTCAAGGCAGCTTTGAAAAATGAAATGATTGCTGCTAGAGTTTCAGAGTTGACAGAAGAAATTGGCTTGGCTGTTTTGAAAAGAGAAATTAAGAAAAGAAAAGAAGCTTTGGATATATACCAGAAAGAAGGAAGAGAAGATTTGGCCAGTCAAGAACGATTTGAACTGGAAGTTTTGCAGGAATATATGCCATCCCTTTTAAGCCAAGAAGAAATAGAACAAATAATTGAAAAAGTTTATAGCGACTTGCCTGAGGAAAACAGAAATTTTGGCCAAGTAATGAAAGGCGTGATGGCGGAGGTCAAAGGCAGGGCTGACGGCAAAGTTGTTGCTGAATTGGTTAAGAAAAAACTTCCCTAAAAATAATCAGTCAATTCAGTCCCCATGCAACCATTAGTAAAATTTTTTACATTTTCTTCTGATAAAAAAATAACCAGCAAGACAGTTTTGTCTTTGTTTATATTACTGGTTATTTTTTTGTTGCCGCAAGCTGTTTTGGCCCAAGTTGATTTTGGTTTGCAGTATGGAACTTCCATTGGTCTAGGCACGCGTGATATTAGAGAAACTATTGCCCGTATTATTAGAATAGCTTTGGGGGTTTTGGGCATAATAGTAACCTTGATTATTATCTACGGCGGTTATGTTTGGATGACAGCCGGCGGTAATACGCAGAAGATTGATCTGGCCAAGAAGATTATATTTAATGGAGTAATAGGCCTTATTATTATTGCTTTGGCTTACGCTATTACAGTTTGGCTTTTCAATACTTTGCTCAAGGCGACAACTGGCAATGGCAGCGGCAGTTGCACAGTCGGCACTGTATCTACGGATGGTTGTTATAGTTGTGTTTCTCCGGGCGTTTGGAGTTGGAACGGCAGTTGTACTTTGCCGGGATCAGCTTTTATTATCAGGGATGTTCAAACCACTCACAACGGCAACGATCCTAAGCAGGACGTTTATCTGTGTTCTTCTGTTCAGTCAGTATTTAACAATGCGGTAGATCCGCAGTCAGTAAGCAACGCTACTTCTAGCGGGCAGCTTTATGTTAGGAACAATAGTAGCGGGCAAGTTTTTGACGGCTATTGGCAAACAGCTGGCAATGCCGTTATTTTTAAGCATGATCAGTTTTTTGACCCCAATACAAGTTATAGCGTTTATTATCCCCGCCAGGGAAATTCTACCCCCTTGCAGGATTTAAGCTCGCTAACTTTAACTGGTTGTGATGTCGGCGTTGGCTGCAACCAACAGTCTACTTATTTAGTCTGGGATTTTACCACTGGAACAGACAATGATACTGACGCTCCTTATATTACCTCCTCTTACCCAATTTTTGACCAGACTGATCCAACCTACCCAGATCGCAATGTTTCACTCTGGCCTATTTTTAAAGTTGGTTTTTCTGAGCCAATTGACGCAACTACAGTTATCACGGGAACATCTACGCCAATTACAGGCAATGTCATTTTAGAGGAGCTTGATGGCCAAGGCGGTCAGGTAGTTTATACTTTCTCCAATAGCAATTTGGAAGCCAGGGTGTATGAAAATGGCTTTAATTTTTCTTTACTTGATTATTTGCAACTGAAACCTTTTACCTGGTATAGATTGACAGTTGCCAATGTAGAAGATTTGTGCGGCAATCCTATGCAAAGTCCGGTCACCTGGGAATTCCAAACCAATGATAGGGCCCCGGGAGTAGCTAGTTATTATCCTACCGGTGATAATGTATGTCTTGATACGCGGGTTTCAATAACTTTCAATACCTCAATGTATTATCAAGAAGTTGCTATCACTATAACAGATGAGAATGGTAATTTATTTGGTTCAGCTGTAATGAACCCTTCGTTGCTCAATCCGCCGGGACCGCCTTATCAAGTAAGGGGAAGTGGCGGCACTTGGCAGGTGGTAGACGATAATGACATTTCTACTGGATTTAAAACTTTTGAATTTGTGCCGGACAATTCTTTTTCTGCTAATACCAGGTACTATGTTGATGTAACCACTGATTTGGTGATTGATACAAATGGGTCAACTCTGGGACAGCAATGGGATTTTAATGTATCTACACCTGAAACTTGCGCTTGCGCTCCCTATATTACCTCTCTTTCACCCAGTGAGGGGCAAGCAGGGCAGTGTTTAACTGTCAAAGGTTATTGTTTCTTGGGAACGGCTAACAATCCAGCTACTCCCAGCTTGACTATTGGCGGCCTGCCAGCCCCTATCCATTCTTCTAGTACAGATTACTTGACTTCAACCGTGCCTGATAGCTTAGGCATGGGCGAGGTAATGACAGAAGTTACTTTAACTTACAGTGATCCTAATTTGGGTTCATTAATTAGCAATCAATCTCCTTTTAACATCAATCAGCCCGGCGCTTATGATGGGCCTTGTTTATATTCAATTTCACCTGCCCAGGGGTGTGGCTATACAAGTGGCCAGGCAGGTACAGCTGTAACTTTGACTGGAATAAGGCTGGGAGACGATCCAGCTCCGCCAACTAGCAATTATGCCACAGTTAGTAATAATGTTACTTTTACAGCAGGAGCTAGCACTGTTTGGGCTGAAGCAGACGCTTTTACTTTGTGGAGTCCAGAGAAGATAAAGACGGAGGTTCCCACAGGAACTACAGATGGAGATGTGTTTGTAACTACTAATGGCCAAATGAGTAATGCCTTGCCGTTTGATGCGTCTTGCGGCGTTGGCCAGCCTTGCAGCAATGATTTGTTTGCCTGTGTGCCGGATAGCAATAATTGTGCTCCAGGATTGGTTTGTGGTGCCAATAGTTGTGTATGTGAGTTTTCTGACGGCTCTACTGGTTCTGGCAGTGATTCTTTTAGGGTAACTGATTATTGGCCTGACTGCAGCTCGGCATGTCTGAATTCAGAAGTGGGCGCGCGTTTTAGCCAAGCGTTAGACAAGTCCTCAGTCAATGATAACAGTGTTGATATTTTGCCGTGTAATGACTCTGCTTGCACTACTTTTGGTCCGGAACCGTCTTTTACCATCAGTTTTAACAGCGACAGCACTGAATTTTATTCTTATCCTAGCCTAATCGCAGCTACATCTTACCGTGTTATTTTGGATAGTAGCATTGTGAATGCTACCGGCACTTCAATTAACAATTTAAATTATGATCGGGATGGAGATGGTACGAATGATAGTTTTAGCTGGACTTTTTCTACTGGTTCAAATAATTGTCAAGTAACAGAGGTAGAGACAATCCCTGATCCGATCAATTTTTCCGCTTTAAACCAAACCAAACAGATTAATGCCAGAACAAGAAGCGACCAGCAGTGCGGTAGTAATAATTATGTTGATCCCTGGGCTTATAATTGGTCTTGGTCAAGCAGTGATGCTACTATTGCCAGCGTAACTAGCGATGACAGCGATAATGACAATTTGGTTGATCCAGTGCAGCAAGTAACTTCCCAACTTGATGGCACTGCCAATATTACGGCAGTTGAACCTTCTTCATCTTTGAGTGATTATTCAGTAGTAAAAGTTGACTCAGGCACCTCTTCTAATTATCCTCCGCCAAGTGTGATTAGTACGGTGCCAGTTGATGGCGCTACTAATATTTGCCGCAATGCTATTGTTGAGGTTACTTTTGACCAATTAATGAATAAAGATACAATTTCCATATCAACTTTTGTTTTAACGCCATCAGTCAGCGGAACAGTTTATGCTTTTGATGTAAAAGAAGGGGATGATAATTGTTTGAATAGTTTTAATGGAGAGGGGTGTACAGTTGGGCGTTTTTATCCGTCTGAGCCGCTGGCTGCTTCAAGTTTGTATAATGTGACTATTTCTAAAGATGTTAAAAGTATTCACGGGCAGAATATGACCAATGATGTAACTTGGTCATTTACAACAGGAGATAACATTTGTTTGCTTGATGAGGTTGATATTACGCCAGATTATTATTTATTCACTCAGGCTCAGGAACAGTATACTTATTTGGCTACAGCTTATTCTTATTCCAATGGTTCAAGAGAGCCAATTTCACCTATAGCTGGTATTTATAGTTGGGTGTGGGGATGGACCAAGGATGATCCTGATGATGCGGTAGAATTGTTGAGCCCCACCACCACTGATCAGCAAGTAGTGCAGGCTAATAATAAAAATGGCATAGCTGAGCTTGAAGCTACAGCTACAATAAGTGAAGATACTTACAATAATCCTTCTACAGTTGGTAAAAGCGTTAGCGGTCTGGCAGAGGCTGAAGTTTGGTTGTGTGAAAATCCTTGGCCTGATCCAGCGCCAATGGAAGATAGTGATTTTGGCTTCCAAATGAAATATTGCCGAGGCAATAGCGGGGATGATTTGCTTTTGCCCTTGTCTGATCCGTCTAGCTCAATTTTGACCCCTCCTACTGATGATGATCCAGATCTTAAACGGGAGTATTTCTTTACTTATGTTGGGAGTGCAAACAGCAATCAGGGTGGAGGTGCTGGCAGCTCCAGTCCAGCTGGCGGTTCTTCAGTTAAATTTTATGTTTCTTATTCGTCTTTGCCTGATTTGATTAGGTTGTCGTGGTTAAAACTTAAAAATTTCATTCAAGGGTTGTGGCAAAAACAAGCAATAGCCCAAGTGCCCGAAGATGTTATTGGATTGCGTATTTATGAAAATCCAGAGAGGCTTTCTCCTTATGCTTGGTACCAACAAAGGCCATTCCCCAAGGGAAATCCGCGCGAGTTTGAGGTTGACGGTTTTCCCGCGATGCAAGATGGCAATTCAGTTTATATCATGGGACCGAAAAATGGATCTACCATTGAAACGTACATTTATGTTCTATCTTACAATGATTTATCCAGCCCGGAGAATATAGATATTTTCAATCAGTTAGTTAATAATTTTAGGTTCTTCACCTTTACGGCTGATGAAAAAAAGGCAGTGCGGAGGGATTTGACTAGATTGGCAGATGTTTCCACCATTAAGGAAGCGGTTGAAACTTACAAAGATGCCACTGGCTTTTACCCTTCTTTGTCATCTGGTACTTATATTGCCGGAATGACTAATAGCCGTTGGCCGTCTTGGCAGTCAACTTTAGGCAATGCGCTTGGCAGAAGCTTGGCAATTGATCCAATTAATGAGTTTGCTGGCAGTTGTGATAAGTCAGGCGATGCTTGTTTTACTGATAGCGATTGCGGAGTTGATGAGAAGTGCATAAGCAAATGCGACCCTAATTATGACACTGAAACTTGCTGGAATGAAAATACCCAAGAATTTTTATGTCCGACTGGCTCATCTATTTATCAATATCGTTTGTACGGAGTTAATGATTATCGGTTAGGCGTTTACTTGGAAATGTCAGGCAAATGGGGAAACTTGCCTAATAATGTTGAGTCGGTTGATGCTTTTTGCAATGATAATGTTTATTCCAGCTCTGGTTTTTGTGGAGATGGCATTGTTCAGCCGTCTCTAGGCGAAGAGTGTGAAATCGGCCAGCAAGTTGATGCTTGTCAGGTTGAATATGGTGATTACGCCTGGAATTCTCCCCAATTGGTTGATTGTAATTCAAGTTGCACTTTTGATACTAGTGGGGTCAGTTTAACTGATTGTCAAGGGTATTGCGGCGATGGGGTTATTAACGGCAATGAAGTTTGTGATGGGGTTGATGGCACCATTCCCAACAGCACTTGTTTGAGCGATTGCTCTAATTTTGTTTGCGACCCTGGTTATGGATTGATTGATGGACAATGCCAACCAGTATGGTGCGATCCTAATGCTGACCGCAGTTGTTCTGTGCCGGGCGGCAGTGGTATTTTGAATAATTGTGATTTGGATACACTGCAATGGACAGGCCCATGTTATGTGGTTGATTGTAACCCTGGATATCATTTGGAGAATAATGAATGTGTGCCCGACAGCCCTAATGTTACCATTACCAATCCGCCTGACAATTCTAGTGGCGGCAGCAGCGTAACCGTTTATTATGATTTATCTGAAGCTGGCACAGTAGAACATAGCGTTGATGGTAATATTGTTTATACAACTGGATATAATGCTGGTTCTTATTCGTACACATTTACCAATTTATCGCCAGGACCGCATGAGCTGAAAGTCATTTTAAGCAATAGTAATGGCACTTTTAGCGATAGTATAACCTAT
>Ga0256832_1002255_pt1 | contig 13178 bp, 4 predicted proteins | sample 134614metaG_FD_190534 | JGI IMG/M metagenome (GOLD analysis project Ga0256832, IMG submission 190534) | Hydrothermal vent microbial communities from Lau Basin, Pacific Ocean - 134-614 | ecosystem: Environmental > Aquatic > Marine > Hydrothermal vents | place: Pacific Ocean: Lau Basin | collected... | reverse complement strand
CGGGCGACGAGGAGCCGACCGCCGAGACTGCCATGGCGGCCCGGCCCCCGCGCGCGGAGTCGCTGCCCATCGGCGCCGAGCTCCCCACGGAGAGCGACCCCGTGGAGTCCGCGACCCAGGCCTCCGGCATGCAGGCCTCCGGCATGGAGGCCTCCGGCATGCAGGCCTCCGGCATGGAGGCCTCCGGCATGCAGGCCGCGGCCCAGGCTTTTGGCATGGAGGCCTCCGGCATGCAGACCGCGACCCAGGCTTTTGGCATGGAGGCCTCCGGCATGCAGGCCGCGGCCCAGGGCTCCACGTCGTCCGCGCCGCCAACCCCCATGCAGCCAACCACACAGGAACGCGAGGGCTCGGAAGCCGCCGCGTCCGAGGAGAGCGCGAGCATGGCGGCGCGCACCCGGGTGCGCGTGAACGTCGTGCCGTGGGGCAAGGTGTGGGTGGGGCACCGCCTGATCGGCCGCGCACCGCAGACCGTCGAGCTGCCTCCGGGACGCCACCGCATCCGCGCCGGCTACGACTCGCCGATCGAGACGCGGTCCCTCGTCCTTCGCGAAGGTCAGTCTCGGCGCACGGTGACCATCGAGCTGCCCGACAATTAGCTGCATCGACTGCGATGCGATCCCGTAAGCTAAGCCGTGCGCTTCGGTGTGGTCGCTCTGGGGTTGCTGCTCCCCCTCATCGCGGTGGCTCAGCGGGTCATCCCTCCGGGGCGCGAGCCGGCGGTCGCGGCGCTCTTCGCCCCCTACGCGGTCGGTCGGCCGGTCGAGGCCGACTGGATCTTCGACGGCTTCCGCATCGAGCGCGACACCATCCACGTGCGCCTTCGCGCCGGTGATCTCGACGCCGGACTGATCCTCACCGCGCAGGAGGGTGCCGAGGCGTCTTCCGTGCGGACCTCCTCCTTCGCCGTGCAGGAGGTCGGGCCGCCGTCGGCCGCTGGGGCCCGGGCCGCGCTGCTGGCGGCGCTCCGCTCGAACGACGACGGGACGTTCTGGCTCGTGAGCGCCGAGCCCCCACGGCGTTCCGAGCATCGTTCCGACGAGCCCTTGCCGCGGACGACCTCACGGCCCACGCCCTGGGTGGCCGTCGGCCTGGCGCTCGCGGCGCTCCTCGGTGCGGCCCTCGGGTGCCTCCCACGAAAGCCAGGCGCGAGCGTCCCTTCAGGGAAGGGTTCGCTCGAGAGTGCACGGGGGAAAGATCACGAGGGCGGCGCCACCGCAGCCGGGATCGACGGCGACGGTGACGTGGCCACGCTGGGGACGCTGGACGCTGCGGAGGACGAGGCGGTCGCGGTCACGCGTACCCTCGACCCCTGAGAGCGCGACGAAGCGAGCAGCGCAGCCGTGCGCTCTCCGCGGGAGCGTGATCTCTCGGGCCCCTGAGCTCGCCGGTACCGAGATGGCGAAGCGATAGGTGACGGGGGACGCCGGCCGTCTGGCCAGCCGCTCGTCGGTCCAGTGAAGGCTCGGCTCGGACAGGCGTGGCAACATCCACGGGTCGTCGCCCATGAGCGTATCGATCCCTGCGGTCAGGTCACGCTCGACGCACACCGGCACTTCGGTCTGTACGCAGGCGGTGAACCGCCGCCGCCGCAACCACGGGCGCACCTTGGTCACGACGAGGCCCGCGAGGCGGCGGGGGCGGCCCGCGACGCTCGGATCGGGGGCGAGGGAGAGCACGAAGTCCGACTCGTCCGAGACGACGCGACGCATCGCTGCCGAGGGAACGATCGGCGCGCCGGTCGCGGCGGCGGCGGCCACGACGTTACGACAGCGCGGGCCCGAGGTCCGCGCCAGGACATCGTCGAGGGAGAGGCCTTCGCGGGTCCACTGCTGAACAGCGCCTTCGAGCATGGGGAGCGAGAGCTCCGGCGTCCGTTGACGAAGAGCTACGCCGATCACCAGGCCTCCAGCGAGGAGCAGCGCCACCGTCCCGCGAGCCCCTACGGAGGAGCCCAATGCCCTCGTCGCGAGGTAAGCCACCGGGAGCGTGACTGCCCCGAGGTAGCGAGGCCCTACGGCCCCCCCCACCAGGGCGCGGTAGGCGAACCCGAGCAGTCCCGGCACGGCGAGCAGCGCGGCCGTCAGGAGCGGAGCGTCGGCGAGAAGTCGGCTCCGCCACCGAGGCCTCAGCCACGCGACGGCACCGACGAACACAGCCAGCGCCGCCAGTATCGTCCCCGGCCCGAACACCCCAAGGAGCGTCGCGAGGTTCGTGGCGACCGCCACGGGCGACATCAACCAGTGGACGCCCAGCGCGACCGCCAGGGTCAGCGGCGGGCCCGCGAGCGCCGCGGCCCGACTCGGCGCCGACAGCCCCACCGCGGCGAGGGCACCAGGAACGGCCAGAGCAGCCACCGGGTGTCCTTCGAAGGTCAGCGCGAGGGCGAGGCCGACCGAGAGCGCATCCCACCACCGCCGCGTGCCCGAAGCCCGTAGACAGAGCGCGAACATCAGCGCCGCGGGCAGGGGCATCAGCGAAGGGTTCCACAGCACCCCGAGGGTACCCCCGCCAACGAGTGCGAGGACGGCCACGCCTGCGAAGCACCAGGCCTCCACCGCGCCCCGTTCGCGCACCGCGGCGAAGCCCACCGCCGTCCCCAGGGCGGCCATCCCGAGCGTTGCGGAGTGAATGGCGCCGACCGGTATCCCCAGCGCTCGCATGGCCGCCAGGAGGTTCACCCACAAGGCCCCCTGAGCGATCCCTGGCCAGCTCGTCATTGCACCGGCACCTGGGCACTCCTGCCGTTCGAGGCACGCCCGCGCCAGCAGCAGATCCTCGTGGCTATCGCTGTGGAGCGGGGGTGGGTCGTGGCCGAGCTGCAACATGAGCCAGGCCAGCAACAGTACGAACAGGCCCTCGGCGACGCGGCCCTGCGGGCTCGACGACACGGTTCCAAGCCACCGCGGGGCGAACCGAACCTGACCGATCCCGGTCACGGCGGCGAGCGTACTATGCCTCGCGACCTCTCAGGCCCGAGGAAGCCCAAGCGCCTTGTCGGCGATGAGGTTCATCAGCAGGTTGTTGAATACGAAAACGGTGCCTTCGCGGAGCTTGCGCTCGCAGTCGTACTCCGCGGCCAGCGCCCACCCCCCAAAGGTCGTCAGCGCCGCGCGAGTCGTCTCCCAGGCCGCCTCCGAGGCGAGCACCTTCGCCATCGCCGAGCGCGCCACCGCCTCTTCTCCGCGGGCCACACGATCGAGGACGTCCCAGCGCATCAGGTCGGCCGCTTCGACCTTCATGTGGGCTTGCACGAGCGGGTACTGGATGCCCTGATGGACCCCGATGAGCTTGCCGTGGGTTTCGCGGGTCTTGGCGTACTCCACGCTGCGCTCGAGGAGGAAACGGGCGTTCCCGATCGCCTCCGCCGCGGCGAGCACGCGCCGCACTACGAAGCCGTCCATGAGGCAACGCAGGCCGCCCCCGGCGGGGCCGATCCGCGCCTCGTCGGGAACCCGCAGCGCGTCGATAAAAACGCTCGTCGTCATGCGGTTGGCGATCATGCGGATCGGGTGCCGCTCGACTTTCTCGCCGACCTCGTCGAGGTCGAGGAGGAAGAGCGTCGTGCCCTCCTCGGCCCGCGCCAGCAAGATCATCAGCCGGGTGTGCTCGGCGAATGAGATCATCACCTTGCGGGCGCTCAGCACCCATCCGTCGCCCTCGCGCACGGCGGTGGACGCGAGCTCCTGCATGTTGGCGCCGCTGCCCGGCTCGGTCGCGGCGACCGCCAGAAAGCGCACCTCGCCCCGGGCCACCGCCGGGAGCCAGCGCCGCTTTTGCTCCTCAGAGCCGTGAAGCACGAGGGTCCGGCAGATGCTCATCTGCGCGTTGATCGCCGCCGCGTCGCCGCCGGCTCGGTTGATCTCCTCGACGACGAGCGAGGCCACGGCCGGTCCCGCGTCGGCTCCGCCGAAGCCCTCGGGGATGAACGTGCCGAAATAACCGGCGCGCCCCATCGCGTCGAAGAACTCCGTAGGAAAGGCCCGCGCCGCGTCCACCTCGCGCCAGTACTCGGGCCCGAAGCGTCGAAGAAGAGGCGCCAGCGCCTCGCGCACGCCGGCGGTGGGGTTCGCCCAGACCATGCCGAGGCTTACCACGCCCAGGGGTCCACCGGCAGACCGGCGACCCTATTCCCGGAGCTCTCTCCGATCCCCGCGGCCTAGCGGAGCGATGGTCCAGGTCCGGGGAGGGACGACGGTCATGCGGTCGGGCCGATCGGCCGCGTAGGCGACGAGAGCCAGGCCGCGCACCGTGCCCACCGCCTGCCAGCGCAGCGTCAGCGGGATCGTGAGCTCGGCCTCGGCGGCCATTGGGGCGAGCCACAACCGCAGGAAGCCCGGCTCGCGCGCCTCTGCCCTGCGTACGGCGGCGCTCGCCTCGAGCCTCCGCAGGAGCGCGTCGTCGGGTTCGACGCCCGCCGGGAGCTGCACGTCGACGACAGGCATGCCCACGGCGCGCTGAGCGACGACGGAGAGCTCGACGGCGGCCAAGGTCCCCGCGGCCCCCGCCTCTCCGTTCAAAGCGAGCCTCAACGGTGCGTCCTGGCGCGCGGCGAAGGCCCGCGCGAAGATCGCCTCGGCGCGGAGGAGCGCCGGCCCCTGACCACCGGCGGCTCGGATGTGCCGCTCGCCGCCCGCGGGCAGGGGGATGGAGGCGCTGCCTTCGGTCAAGGAGAGACTCTGGGGACGCCCATCGACGAAGACCTCCACGGCCCTGGGCGCGTCGCCGAAGGCGCCGTAGGCGGCCGCGGCGAACCACCAAAACGCGGCCTCGCCGCCGCTTCGGGCGATGTCCGGGGCCTGCCGGGCGGCGTACCCGAGGAGCTCCCTGGCGACCTGGGCCTCGCCGAGCTGGTGGGCCGCGATGGCAGCGGCCAAGGTCGCGTGCAGCGACTCCTGCGTCCCGTCGCGCTCGGGGGAGGGCGCCAGCCGCAAGCCGCCCGGTGCGGGCTCGAGGGCCGCGCGCACCCGCCGAAACATCGCTCGTGCGTGTCCGTCACGGGGATCGGCGAGCAGCAGCGCCGCCGCGCAGCGTGCCAGCAGAGACGGCTCGCCGGGGACGTCTCGAAGGGCCCGACGCAACGAAGGGAGCCTGCTCCGAAGGAGCTCGCCGACGGGATCGATGCTCGGATCGCTCTCGCTCACGCCGCTCGTCGCCAGCGCCGCGAGGACCGCCGCCTGCATCCGCAAGCTGCCCGCCTTCGGGTCCCGGTCAGCGAAGGACGGTAGGTCTCGAAGACGACTGACGGCGCGCTGACGCGCAAGACGCGCTTCTTCGTCAGGGCGTCCGCGCTCGTCGAACAGAGCGCTGAGCGCGGTAATGGCCGCGGCGGTGCTGAGCGCCGGCTCCTGTCCGCGGACCAGGCCGGCGGGCTCTTGAGCGCGCAAGACCCGGGCTCGAAGCACAGGGTCGAGGCGCCTGCCGGCGAGCGTTTCGCTCCAGGCCACCAGCGCCGGGTCGTCGCGCCAGAGCTCGGCCATGTCGGGGTCGGCGGTGAGGGCGCGAGGACTGACCACGAGCAGGCGCCCCCGCGCGCCCGCGGGCACTGAAAGGTCGACACGCACGTCGCGTGCTCCCAGGAGCATCGACGCGCGACGTCGGATCGGATGCTGGCCGCGGACCACTCGAACGCGTCGGCGAATCGCCCGCAGCAGCTCTCCGGCGACCGACGCGACCTCGACGGTGACCTGGCCGCCACCGGCCTCGTGCGCCGTGAGCGCGACAGGCACCGCCCGCGTCCGGCCAGGCTCGAGCTGCATCTCCGAGACGACCTCGACGCGCACACCTTCGCCTCGTCCGCGCAGCGTCACCGACGCGCCGGCGTCGGTCGCATCCGTCAGATGCAGCGTGAACTCGAGAGGCTCGCCGACCCGCAGGTGCGAGGGCAACGCGAGGTCGGCGAGCACCGGCGCACCGCCGCGGGCGCCTCCGGTCGCCACCGAGACCGTACCGCGGCGGGTATACGAGACGATCGCGACACGCCAGGTGCGCGGCTCGGTGTCGACAGGGACCGAGCCCTCCTCCTCGACCCGCACGAGACGCGCGTCGGCCGGCTTCGTGGGGCGGCGCAGCGCGAGCGCCCACGGATCGGGCTCGAGGAGCGAGGGGAGCGCGCCCAGCTCGGCCCGGGGTCGCTCTTGGGGCGCGGGCACGGCGAGCGGCGGCGCCGAGAACACCTCCCGCGCCAAGGCGAGGGTCGCGCGGCCGAGCTCCACCCCGCCGAGGCGCGCCACCAGCGCATCCTCGCCGACGGCGCGCCCGTAGAGCGAGCCCCTCGGCAGGACACGGGCGGTGGGATCGACGAGATCGTCACGGTTGCCGAAGCGACCGTCGGGGCCCGCGCTCACGAGCTCGTAGCCTGCCACCGGCTGAAGTCGATCGAAGCGCGGCCGCCGCGTGGGCCGCAGCTCGAAGGGACGGCCCCAGCCGTCGACGAGCTCGCCGGGCCGCAGGATCCCCATGCCCGGTGCGACTCGTTGGCGGAGCTGCTCGAGCCACAGCCGAGGGTCCCCTGGACGTGCCCAGGCGAGATCGAAGGCCTTTTCCTTCACGAACGCCCGCAGCGCGAGGAGCACTTTGAACAGGCGCCGGCGCGTGACGCGCATCGCGACGTGGTCGTAGTCGAAGGCTCGGTCCAGAGCTTCGAGGCGCTCGATGGTCAGCGGCTCTCCCCCGAGACCCGTGGCGCCCTGTGCGCCGAGTGAGCCATCGGTCAGGGACGCCAAGATCTGTCGGTTGAAACGATAGCGGCCGCGCTCCCGGGCGGCGACGTCCTCCATCGCGTCGGGGACCGCCGCGTCGACCCGCGCCTCGATGGCCCGAAAGACCAGGGCCAAGCGACCTTCGATGAAGCGCGCGCTGGCGCGCCAAGGGTCTCGGAGGAGGCCGAGGCGCTCCGGGTCGGCGGGGGCAGGCGCAGGGCTCCGGTCCCGGCCCCGAAGTCGCACGGGGGCCGCGAGGTCCGTCGGCGTCCGACGCGCCGCCTCGAGCGCGGCGATCGAGGGGGTCCGTCGCCCGCCACGGCCGTCGTCCAGGGCAGCCTGCGGCAGCGCGAAGCTCCCCGCCTCCAGAGGCCACACCACTGCGACGGAGCTGCGCTCGACCTCGCCTTGCAGCTCGTGGTGCAACGCCAGCCGATCGATGCCGCCCTCCACGCGGAGCTCGGTGGCGAGCTCCGGCTCGGGGACGACGCGGATCGCCGCGAAGCCGCCCCGCGCTTCGACCTGCTCGGCGCCGACGAGTGGGCGAGCACGGACCAGCAACAGGCCTGGAGGAGTGTCGGCGGGGATCTCCAGCCGGAGCGTGCTCTGCCGCGGGCCGAGGACCTGGGCACCGACGGGCATCAACCCTTCGGCTGCAGGCACGAAAGCGACCACCGCCACAGGGAGCTGCGACGCGGCGGCGACACGCTCGACCTCGAACTGCACGACCTCCTCAGGTGCTGCGAGGACCCGGGAAGCCCGCAGCGCGACCGCGGCGTCCGCATCGACGGGCACGCAGCGGTGGACCACGGTGCCGTCGCCCACCTGCACCTGCACGGCGGTCATGGCGTCGCCACCGCAGCGATCCCCGTCACGTCTCGGCCCCACCTCGACCTCGGCGACGGCGACGCCGGAGCCGTCCGTCGTCAGCTCGTGGCGACCGACCCGTGGCCCCTCGAGGTGCACGGAGACGCCGGGGCCGACCCGCCTGCCGTAAGCGTCGACCACCTCGACGAAGACGCGGCCGCGCAGATTCGGCACGAGCGCGCCGCCCTCGACGGCCAGAGCCGTGTGGTGAGCCTCGGCGCTCACCCGCAGCCGGGCGCTCCCGCCGCCCTGGCCGACCCCTGCCTTGGCCGCCTGCACATCGATGGAGAGATCGAAGTACCCCGCATCCAGACGGCGCGGAGCGCGGTAGCGGAGGGTGGCGCGGCCGCGAGCGTCCGTGCGCACCAAATCGTCCCTTGGCACCACGTCGGTCAACGGCACCGGTCGCGAACCCAGACGCACGCGCGCCCCCTCGACCGGGCGCCCATCGGCTCGCCGCACCCGAACCTGCACCGGCACCGAGGCGCCGGGGCGCACGACGGCTCTATCCGGCGCCACACTCACGACGAGGGGAGGCTCCCGCGGCACCGCGAGGGTCGCCTGCGTTTGGGCGCGGAGCTGTCGTCCCTCCTCGTCTCGCGGGCCGCGGACCTCCACGCGCAGGGGCGGCCTGGCGTCGCGAGGAACCGCGACGCTCGCGGTGAACACTCCTTGGGCGTCGGTGCGCACGGTCATCGCGCCGCAGGGGCCGCGCGCGTCGTACGCTTCGATCGCGAGGGGCACGTCGGCGAGGGCGGCGCCCTCCACCCGGTGGTAGCGGCCGAAGACGGGAAGGCGCCCGCCGGCCCGCGCTTGCGGTGCCGCGTAGACCTCCAGCGCGCGGCCTTCGCGGGTGCGGACGCGCAAGTCGAAGCGTCGGCGGACCCCGCTGCGGGTCCGAACGCGGATGGTCGCGCCGAAGCTCTCGGGCGCGTCGTCGGGGACCTCGAGGCTCACCAGGGCGCGGCCGCGTCCGTCGGCAGCCGCCGTCACGGGCCGACCTGGCGCGAGGGATGTGGCGACCTGGAGCTCCGCCCCCGCCGCGGGCCGCAGCCGGTCGAGACCCCGCACTTCGTAGGCCGTCAGGTACCAGCGCAACCGCGTCCCGCGGCGCACGCTCAGGGCCCCTTCGAGCTGCAGCTCGACGCCCGTGACTTCGCCGCCGCGTACAGGCCGGTGCGTCGCCTGCTGAGCGGAGAGCGCACCCAGCGGCAGGAGCGACAGAAGCACCGACAGCATCCTTCGCGTCGTCCGGATCTTCATGACCGCACCTCCAGCGTCCACCGAGCCGCAATGGGGCCGAGGGGTTCCATCGGCCTGGGTAGGGGCGGAGGCGGAGGAGGCATCGGCGGCGGCGAGGACTCGGCCTCCGCCTGTTCGGGTTCCTCGCCGCGCGCCTCGACGGTGAGGGCGCGCGAAGGAAGCACCGACACAGGGCGCACCCCGACCTCCAGAGGCGTGGCCTCGTCGTAGGCGCTCACGCCGAGACCGTGGAGCTCCCCTCCGACGCTCCAACGCAAAGGCAGCGGGATACGCGCGTAGCCGCCAGGGGCCAGCGGCCGCAGACGCAGCCGGAGCGTCCGCCCTTCGACGGTCGGCTCACTCAAGCCCACCGCGCGCAGCACCTCCCGGGTAGGCTCGTCGAGCTCGGCACCGGCAGGAAGGTCCACCTCGACGATGGGCTGCGTCAGCAAGCGCGGTGCTCGGTTGCGCAGCTCCAAGGCGAGCCCCGCGCGTGCGTCCCGGGGCCCGACCGGTCCGTCGATGGACAGCTCGAGTCCAGCGTTGCGCGGTGGGGGCGCACTCCAGGGCCGACCGTAGCGAACGTCCACGAAGACCAACGCCATCGGGGCGCCCTCGACCCGGACCCGGTGCGTGCCTGGCCGCCCGAGCCCCTCGACAGCGGCGACGCGCACCGCTGATTGAGGCTCTCCGTCGGGCGACACGAGCTGGACCGGCCTCCCATCCACCCAAGCGCGTAGCTCCCCCTGCGCGCCCGCACCGGCCACCAGCCCCGCCGCCGCCGTGGCGAGGGCCCGCGCAGGGAGAGGCCAGGCGCTCACGACCCGGCGAAGCGCGATGAGGTGGCGCAGGAAAGGGAGCGCCTCGCCCGACTCGCCGAGGCTCGCCCAAGCGACCGCCATCCACGCCGTGGGCTCCAGGCGCGCGACCGTCACTCCCGCCTCGGCGGCCGGTTCGAGGAAGGCCTCTGTGTCGAGACGGACCACGTGGCGCCCTACGCGGCGCAGCAGCTCCCGAGCCCGCGCACCTCCTCCGGTCAGACCGAGCGCCGCGGCGCTTGGCGCCCAGACCCGCGGCACATCGGCGGCCACCGCACCGCTGCCAACCCTGCGGCGGAGCTCCTGGACGAGCTCGCTCAGCGGCCCCTGCACCCTTGGACGCCCGCCTGCACGTACCGCCGGCGCCAACGCCATCAAGGTCTTGGCGAGCTGAAGGGTCCGACTCGGATCGAGGTCGTCCTCGGGGTCGCCGAGCACTCGGCTGACGGCGCTCAACCCGCGCCTGAGCACGACGTCCTGGACCGTCGCGTCCCGCCACACGGTCGAGACGGCTGCTGCCAGCGACGGCGGCGTGCCCGGCAGCGCGTGGTCGGCCTCCGGGTCCCCGGCGCGTAGGAGCTGACGGGCCAGCTGGAGGATGGGCTCGGGGAGCTCCTCTCCGAGAAGGGCAAAGCTCCATCCAAGCGAAAGGTCCGTCGTATCAACGGGCTCCCCGAAGAGCGCCGTCGCCGGCACCACCCTCAGCTCCCCCGCTCCCCGGGCGGTGGCGTCGGGTGGGACCTCGAGGGTGAGCGCCGCTCCGTCGTCGCCGGGTGTGAGGAGAAGCGAACGCTGAGCGCGCACGAGCCGCGCGTCAGGCCAGACCGTCAGCGGCCGGCGCACCGCGTCGTAGGCGCGCTCGTCGGCCGCACGGAGGAGGCGCAGCACGACCGCCCCCTCGCCGACCGCTCCCAGGGAGAGCTCGACGACCTCCTCGACGGCTCCCTGGGCCGGCACCGAGACCGTCCGTGGGTCCGGCAACTCGAGCCCGATCCCCTCGGCTTCGACGACGATCGTCGCCTCGATCGGCTGCGCCGTGCGGTTCTCGACGCGGACCGGGATCCGAAGTCGATCGCCCACGGTGGCGAAGGGGGGCACGGGCGCATCGATCGTCGCGTCCTGGTCGACCTGCAGCTCGGTCCTCGCCGAAGTGAGCCACCCGGTGGCGGTCCAGGCGATCGCCTCGACGCGGTAGGTGGTCAGGGCGTCGGCGAGGGGCAGAGGCGCGCGGGTGCTCGTCCCGTCGAGGGGAAGCTCTCCGACGAAGTGGAGCGTCGCCGGAAAGCGCTCGCGGACGATGCTGCTGAGGCGCGCAAAGGTCCCGGGCACCGCCCCGACCCGGCGCTGGTTGCGGCCCGAAGGCAGCTCGCCCTCCGCCGCCTCGTCTGCGAGCGGAGGCTCTGCCAAAGCCGGCGCGGCGCTCCTCGCCCTCCGCGGTGTTGCCCCGATATTGAAACCACCACCGCTGGCCAAGCCTGCACCTCCTCCGGCGAAGTCCAAGCTCTCTTCGCTGACCGAGGAGGTGACGACCCCCTGCCGCTGTTCCTCCTGCGCCTGCAAGCTCACGCTCGCGTAGGCCCGCGCCATGCCCGTGAGCGTTCGAGGCCCGGGCGCCAAGGCGCTCAGGGCGCTCATCAGCGCGTCCTCCCCGGATGCGACGGCGTAGGCCGTCCCCGACGGCACCACGCGCTCGAAGGGATCGCGAATGTCGTCCCGCGAACCGAAACGACCGTCCGGTCCGGCGCTGGCCAGCTCCCAGGTCGGCGCGCGATCGCTGAGCACCACCACGGGGCGGGTCGTCGGCCGCAGCTCGTAAGGCCGCCCCCAGGGATCGAGGAGGTCCGCCGGCCGCAGCATCCCGAGCTGCACCATCCGCGAAAGCCAGCGCCGCGGCGGCTGTCCCTGCGACGCCCGCGCCGCGTTGGGATCGTCCGGGTTGGTGAACGCCACCGTGGCGACCATGAGCCGGACGAGTCGGGCGCGGGCGATCCTCTGGGTCACGGTGCGGAAGGAGAACGAAGGGTCGACCGCCTGGAGCATCGCGAGGGTCGCCAGCTCACCGCCGAGGGTCTCGGCCGCGCTGCGGGTGAGAAGCTCCTGCCGCACGAGGTTGGCGATGAGCTGCGGGTCGAAGTCGAAGCCGCCCCCCCGGCGGACCAGCACACCGGCGCGCCGCGCCGCGTCGAGGTCGAGCCTGTCCACGATGCGCTCGATCGCGACCATGAGCTGACCGATGCGACGTCGCCGCAGGTGATCGCGGGCGGCCACGGGGTCGCGGAGCGTCCCGCGCTGAGCGGGAGGAACCCGCAGCTCGCGCCAGTAGGGTTGGACGAGCGGGGGCTCCCGATGAGGCGCCGCGTCGGGTCCGAGGCGCGCGGCGAGGGACGCCCGAAGGAGCAGCTCGGCCCCCTCGGCGCCGGGACGGAGCACGGCCTCATCGAGGGCGCTGCGCATCCAGCTCAGCCTCCAGGGCTCCTCGCCCCCGTGAGCGGCGAGGTCCCGCACGACGAACGCGCCCCAGGCCCGAGGGCTCGCCGCGCTCGTCTGCAGCGCGAGCTCCGCTGTGTCCCGCACATGGTAGCGCGGCCGGTCGGTCCGAACCGTCAACGCGAACGCATCGGCGGGCCGGACGAGGACCGCGTCGAGGGCACCGGCGGCGAGGCTGGAGCCACCGAAGTCGTCGAGGGGGTGACGCCCATCGTGGGGCAGCACCGGCCGCGCGCGCACCTGGAGCACGCCGGCGACGGAGGCTGGAAGCGTCACCCGGGCGCGGTCCCCCTCGGCAAAGGCAGCGGCGACGGCGCGCCCCTGAGCGAGGATCTCCACGAGAACCGGCCGCCCGCGGACTTCGGGGTGGCGGGCGAGGGACACCTCGAGCACGCCGCCGGGAGTGAGCACTCGATGGCGGACGCGCGGGCGTACCCGGGCTCCTGTCGCGACGCGGACGCAGACGCGAGCGGACGCGGAGCGCTCGCCCAGGACCTCGACGTCGAGGGGCACCCCCGCGTGTCCAGCGCAGCCGCCGTCGCGTCTCGGTCCGGCCTCTCCATCGCGGACGAACAGAGGCACGGTCGCCAGGCCGTGGGCGTCCACACTCCCCTCTGCCGCGCCATCGACGACCGCCGCTCCGGTCACCCGTACCCGCGTCCCCGCCGGAGCAGGCGCGCCCTGCGGGTCCGTCACCGCAATCCACGCCTCCGTGTCCACCTCGGGCACGATCGCGCCGTTCTCAGCGGTCGCGTCCACGCGCCACTGCACCCGCGAAAGAAGAAACGACGCCGCGGTATGCAGCACCCCGTGCGCCGGATGCGACACGCGGACGCGCAGCGTCTGGGCCTGCACATCACCGGCGAGATAGGCCGGCGCTTGCATGCGCACCGGAGCGATCCCCTCGTCGTCGGTGCGCAGGATCTGCCGCTCGCTCCGATCGTCCTCGATCTGGAGCTGCACCTGGGCCCCTCGCACCGGAGTGCCGGAAGGGGTGGTCACGCGGACGCGGCCAGTGAGCTGCCCTGACGGCGGCACCACCTGCGGTTCGAGGGACACTTCG
>Ga0256832_1002254_pt1 | contig 13187 bp, 13 predicted proteins | sample 134614metaG_FD_190534 | JGI IMG/M metagenome (GOLD analysis project Ga0256832, IMG submission 190534) | Hydrothermal vent microbial communities from Lau Basin, Pacific Ocean - 134-614 | ecosystem: Environmental > Aquatic > Marine > Hydrothermal vents | place: Pacific Ocean: Lau Basin | collected... | reverse complement strand
AATATATGCTCTTTTAAAAAAAAAACATGATTTTGATATTATAAAAAAACTATGAATAAATAGTAATCACCAATTTCCTCGATCTCGCTCTATTTCTAAACTCGCATAAATATATACCTTGCCATTCGCCCAGGTTAAGTTTACCATCCGTAATCGGAATATTGATTGAGCTATCGGTCAAACTGGATTTTATATGTGCCGGCATATCATCAGACCCCTCCACAGTGTGCGTATAATAAGGCATGTCTTCCGGTACCAAAAGGTTAAATACCGTTTCAAAATCATCCAAAACAGTTGAATCAAAATTCTCATTTATCGTAAGGCTTGCGGATGTATGTTTAATAAACAAATTCAAAATACCCGCTTTTGGCAATTCAATCTGACTCAATATCTCATCTGTTATTAAATGAAATCCTCTACTGTGCTCTGACAATACAATTTCCTTTTGCTGTATCATTAATACTCTTTAATTTGTAAAAAAATAATGTTTCTAATCGTATCTATTTATCGTAGGACATTTCAAAGAACCAAAATAATACATCATACTTAATTGAATAAATGAAAATCTGTCATTGTCCCTACTGTTTCCCCTTTGTTTTCCTTGTACCGCAAATCCCGGAATATTTGACCTGTCTGATAGTTTTACAGCTATGTCACCCCTAAGAGATTGGAGCTCTCTGACATTGGGATATGTCTTACTCACATCGTCCAAATAGTCGGTAAATGTAAACCTGTAACTCATTTCAAGATTCATACTCAATTTGGTAGATATGTCCCATTTTAGTCCTCCTCCGAATGTCAAGCCGGCTGAAAATTGAAAATATTCCTCACCAAGAGCTTGTCCTTCTGTTCCTAACTCTCTAAGACTGTAATACTTGCCCTTGTATTCAGCTTTTGGGTCATAATAAAAAACATTGAAGCCTCCCGCCAGATACGGAGTGAAATAATCCGATGAGCCGTGTACATAAGGCAAAAAATTGAATTCAATCTGATTGTTAAAATCGACTATTATACTTCTGAAACTAAGATTCCTTTTCTTGTCAAAAGAATTGGTCGAATTCTTATCATTAGCTCCAAATCTTGTTAAACTTATTGTTGATTTTAGTGAAATCCTGTCATTGAATAATACCCTCAAGTTTGCTCCTCCAGCTAATCCCGGTTTACTAATGTTGAATGTAGGATTCAACTCACCAAAGTAATTGGATATACCAAGCCAACCACCAAGTTCAAAACCTTGTGACATGAGATTTAACTGCGATACAGCCATCAACACAAAAATAAAAAACAATTTCCTAATTCGCATATTTCAATCTTTATAATCTAAAGCCTGCATAGAAACAGACATTTTTTTCAATCATTAAATATTCTCCAAAACATTAAACAATACAAAATATTAATTATTATATTCAGCATCGATATTTATGATAATATTTTTAATATCATCTCTTTCATCAATTCAATACTATTGACCGATCTCACATTAAATCCCTTTGCTTTTATATCATATTCACGCAATATCCCGATAATATCCATCAATTTGGCTCTGGGGTAATTCCTTGCAGCTTTCCTGTACTCCCGTGCAAAAAAATTATGAAAATTGGCTATTTTACTCAGTTCGATATCCGTTTTCCTGATATTTTCCGATACAATCATCAATTTTGTAAAATACCCGTACAAGGTGATTATTATATAAACCAAAGGATATTGAGTAGGATTTGCACTGAATATATCTATTATCCTGAATACTTTCGCTACATCTTTTGCTCCTAATGCACTATTGAGTTCATAAACATTATATTCTCTATTCAATCCGATATTATTTTTTATATCAACCAACTCGATGCGGTCTTTACCGGAAACTGCAATTTTCAATTTGTCCAATTCATTATCTATTTTTGACAATTCAGTTCCCAATAATACTGTCATAAGTCCACAAGCATCATTGCTCATATTCATCCCCTTGGTCTTTGCATAATTTTTTATCCAAGTACCAACTTTATTTTCATAGAGCTTTTTAGACTCAAAAACCAACGCATTTTTTTTAACTTGTTTTGCAAATGCTGTACGCATATCCAATTTCTTACCTTTGTATGCAATAACCAAAATCGTTGATTCCACAGGTTTTTCAACATATGACATAAGATCAGTCAATGTTTTCATCTGCTGTGCCTCTCTCAAAATAACAACCCTTTTGGCGGCCATCATCGGATATTGACGTGCGCTATTGGTTATACTCTGTGCACTGGCATCTTTTCCGTAAAATACCGATAGATTAAAATCACGCTCTTGACTTGAAAGCACTCCATCTTGAATAGCATCAACAATCTTATCAATAAAAAATGCTTCTTCACCATGCAATAAATAGATTGGTGAAAATTGCTTTTTATTAATACTTTCTATGATTTGTTCAAAAGTCAAAATTTATTTTTTTCACAAAAATAACTTATTTTATTTTAAAACTTATATTATACCAAAACTTATAAAAATAAATACACCAAAAACAAATTCATTTTACATTCCTTTATGTAACTTCGCAGCTTGTAAATATATTTAGAATGAAGCTTTATCCCAATAACATACTTACAGTTTTGGAATATGACAAGATAATCGATCTTGCAAAATCGTATTGTACCGGTTCATTGGGCAAGGAACGACTCGACAGTAAAAGTTTTATGAATAATATCGATTTGCTGGAAATCAAACTGCTTCAGGTAGAAGAAATGAAAAATTCCTTTCTAAGCGACGCTCCTTTTTCCTTGAAGCATTATACCGATATTATCCAATATCTGAAAAACCTTAGAGTAATCGGCTTCGTTCTTTCTATGGAAGCTTTGCAGGAAATAAATGCAATACTTAAAGGAGCGATTCAAATAAAAAAATATTTTAATCCATTGCGTAGAGAACAATTTCCCGTACTGGGTGAATTGTCTCAGCAACTTAATATACCCGATGAAATAACGAATATTATTGATGAAGTCTTGGATGAAAACGGAGATATAAAGCCAACTGCTTCCGCTGAACTGATGAGAATATCCAGAGCGATAAAATCAAAGCAGATAGAAATAAACAAGGTCTTCAACAGTATCGCTACCGACCTAAAGGCTAAAGGTTTATTGAGTGAAACAGTTGAAACTTATAGAAATGGACGTAGGGTATTGATACTACCCGTGGAAAATAAAAGAAAAATCAAGGGTATTCTTCACGATGAATCCGCCACAGGCAAAACCGTTTACATTGAGCCCGAAATGATAATCAGCTTAAACAATGACCTGTTTAATCTCGATACGGAATACAAAAAAGAAATATACAAAATACTCAAAAAACTAAGTGACAATCTTCGCCCACATACCGAAACTATCAAATATAATCTTGATATTATAACGGAATTCGATGTCATCGGAGCTAAAGCCAATGTCGCTATTCAAATGAACGCCAATAAACCTGTACTTGAACCAAAACCGGGCTTCAATTTCATAAAAGCATATCATCCAATATTGTATTTGAAAAATAAAAATACTGAAATCGCTACAATTCCATTTGATCTGCATCTTACTAAGGGAAACAGAATAGTAGTAATCAGTGGACCAAATGCCGGAGGCAAATCCATTACACTAAAAGCCACCGGACTACTCCAATTGATGACTCAATCCGGATTTTTAATCCCGGCAAATGAAAAATCAAAGATCGGTATTTTTAATAAAATATTTGCTGATATCGGTGACCAACAATCAGTGGAAGACGATCTGAGCACTTATAGTTCCAGACTTAATAATATGAAAGTATTTCTCGAAAAGGCCGATGACCATTCTTTGGTATTAATCGATGAATTCGGCTCCGGAACCGATCCGAAAATAGGGGGCGCAATTGCCGAAGCCATATTAAAAGAGCTGAATATAGCCAAATCGTGGGGTGTTGTCACAACTCACTATAGCAATATCAAAGTTTTTGCATTCAAAACCAAAGGAATTATCAATGCTGCAATGCATTTTGACAAAAAGAAAATGCAACCCACTTATAAGTTTATTCTCGGCAAACCGGGCAGCTCATTTGCTTTCGAAATTGCCCAAAATACAGGATTATCAAAAAAAATATTGAACTACGCCAGATTTAAAGCAGGTAGAAATATAAAAAAAATAGAAGAACTCCTTGTAGATCTTCAGAATGACAAAGCTGAGTTGGAAGAAAAGATTTACAGCCTGAAAGAAAGAGAAATTCAATTGGATAAATTGACGGACAGGTATCAAAAAATGCAAAAAGAATTGGATTTTTCCAAGAAAAAACTCAAGCTGGAGAAAAAACAAATGAAACTTATCGAGCTCAATAAATCAGGAAAAGAAGTCCAAAATCTGATAAAAGATTTGCGAAAAACTAAGAAAATTGAAGAGGCAAAAAAACTCGCAGACAAAATTTCTTCCAAAAAGAAAGATATTATTGAAGAAACCAAATCACTTAATAAAACGATAATCACCGCTACAAAAAATGATTGGAAAAATCTCAAACCGGGTGATTATGTCAAATTAAAATCGGGAAATATCTTTGGCAAATTATTGAAAATATCAAAAAACAAGGCAGAAATCGAAACCGGAAATATGACTCTCACCGTTCCTATTCACGATCTACTATCAGCCAAAAAACCGGTTTCTGTTAATAGATCTGCAAGCATAAATACAAAAATATTTACCAAATCTACCAAATTTGAATCAACAATTGATATAAGAGGATATTCAAAGACAGAAGCTATGGAATCTCTCCAGGAATTTTTTGACAACGCCCTTCTTTACAATGCCGGTCTGCTCAAAGTACTGCATGGCAAAGGCAATGGTATATTGCGCAACACCGTTAAACAAATGGCAAGTCAATACAATACTATAGAAGAACTATGGCATCCTCCTCTGGATCAGGGAGGTGACGGAATCACTTTCGTAAAATTAAAATGACATTGGCTATTCCTCTTCATCACTGTCAAAGGAAAGCAAGCCTCTTTTATCCAAAAAAGCATACCACTTAATCACCTTCTTCATATCGCTTGTATGAACTCTATCAGGGTCATAATCAGGTAATATTTTCTCAAAATAAGCCTTGATAGTAGAAGAATCAGCATTGAAATTGACAACAGGATTTTCCTCTCTTTGCTCAAACATAGTCTTAAAAATAATCTTCAATTCCGTTGAATCATCATATGTATATATCGCAATAGTCCCTAGTGGTGTAAACTGATGTTTTCTGGTAGAAACAAATCTGGTCTTTCCCGTATCCAAATCCTTAATCAACAACCCGTTGTCTCTCGTATTAACAAGTTCAAACAATCCCGAAAATCCACTAACCGCTATATATTTATCTAATTTCATATATCAATTTTAAAATTTTATACACAAAAGTAATTAAGTTTTCACAAATTATCACAAATTTTGAATCATTCTTCGAAAAAAATCTCTTGTAACTTTTTCAGTCGTTAATCGTATATCCTATAGAAATGAACAAACGAACCGGTTCATCTATAAAAAATGAAGACTTGTCGTATTCTTTGTCTCAAAAACAATTATTAAAAATACATTTGCAGATAGAATTTTAAAAAAAAGATTGTTTAATATTTTGGCTTTTTGCTTGATAATAATCAGTAAATCAATCATAATTGAATAAAAAAATTAACATGAAAAATATTTTATACACAATAATAATTTTAATCTCTTTGATTCAAGGTCTGTTTTCTCAAAATAGTATCAAAGGAACAGTTTTGGATGAAAACAATAAAGGGATATTTTTTAGTACGATAGCCCTGTATCAAAAAGATACTAAGAAATTGTCAAAAACCGCTTCATCTGACGAAAATGGAAATTTTACCATCACTTCTATCAATCCGGGTAAATATTATATGGAAATATCAATGCTTGGTTACAAAAAAGAGCTTATTGACAATTTGGAATTTCCGAAAGACAATAATAAATCCATCAAGGTAGCTATGAAAGTTGATGCACAAGTATTGTCAACCGTGGAAATTAAAGCCAAAAAGCCATTGCTTGAGCAACAGTCCGATAGATTGGTCGTAAACGTAGCGGATAATATCACCGGAATCAATGAAAATCTTATGGATGTAATGAAAAAAGTTCCGGGAGTAATCGTAGCAGGCGGCAAAATCAGTCTTGCAGGGTCTTCAAATCTCACAATATTGATCAATGGTAAAACAACTAAATATATGGATGTTGAGTCACTATTGAAAGATATGCCCGGAGACAATATCAAAAAAGTAGAGATTATTCATCAACCGGGAGCTGAATTTGATGCAGCAGGAACAGGAGCGATCATCAATATAATCCTCAAAAAAAATAGCTTATTTGGTACAAGTGGCACGGCAAAAATAGGTGTTGGTAAAGGGAAATTTTGGAAATACAATACCGGATTGACGATGAGCCATTACGAAGGCAGTGTCAATATAAACGGAGGACTTGGCTACCGCAACGGTATATATTCAGAGGGGATAACAGTTGACCGTAAAGTAATAGATGATCGATATATTCAGGCAAGTGAAAGTCAGTATGGTAGCAAAAGCTATAGAGCAAATCTTTCGGTTGATTGGAATATATCCGATAAACACAGAGTTGGATTTCAGTCAAGATATGTCAATTATAATTCTGATAATGCGACTGAAAATATAACAGAGATCATTTATGGTTCTGATGAATTGCAGAATCTAAAAATAAAAACTGATAATACCGAGAAAGGATATTGGAGACTTGGAAGTATTAACCCCTATTATACATTTGAAATAGATACATTCGGTCAAAAACTTGAACTGGACTTAGATTATATCCAGTTTGGAAGCAATGGCAAGAATCTCTTGATACCGACTGAATTGACAACAAATACCCATTTTCCTAAATTGCGATATGATAAGCCCGGATTGACAAAAATAACAGTTGGGAAAATAGATTATTCATACCCGGTATCGAAGGAATTAAAATTTCAATTGGGCGGCAAATATAGTTTGGCAGACCTTGATAATGATTTCCAGTCAAGATATTCACAAGATGATGATTGGTTGATTAATACAGCTCAAAGCAATCATTTTTTGTTTAAAGAAACGATAAAAGCCGCATACTCAAAAATGTCATTCAATAACTCCGTCTGGTCTGCAACACTCGGCTTGAGATATGAGGATAGCAATTCAAATGGTATGAGTGTTGGTATAGATACGACATTGAATAGAAGGATAAAAAAGTTTTTTCCCAGTGCAAGTATCGGCAGAGAAATAATCAAAGGTCTTATGGGAACTTTTTCATACAGTTACAGGCTTGATAGACCGCGATATTCTACACTTAATCCTTTTAGGTATTCACTGGATTCTTACACTTCTCAACGTGGCAATCCCAAATTGAGAGCAGAATTCACTCACAGTATGAAATTTAGTTTGTCATACCAAAAACAACCTTTTTTTAATGTTGAATACAAAATAAGCAATGACCCTATGGTCCAAGTGATAGAGCAAAATGATGATACGGGAGAAGCATTCAAATCAACAGTAAATTTGAAGAGCAAAAACAATCTTAATATCAGTCTGTTCTTTCCATTGAGTTTTATACCAAAAGTATCAGGATACGGTGGAGTTATTGCCAATCGCGTAAAGTATGATTCGCCGTATCTAAATGAGGTTTTTGATGAGTCGAAATGGGATTATACCACGTTTATCAATATGAACATACCTCTCCCTTATGATATCGAAACGGAATTGTCCGGTTGGTTTACTACAGGAGGATTGCGAGGCTTAATTAGTTCTGAATCTATGTATGGAGTCAGCTTTGGTATAAGCAAAAAGTTCCTTAATAAAAAGGCTAAAGTTAGTTTTGGTGTTGATAATATTTTCAATAAGTTCTATACGGGTATAGTTGATTATAGCAATATCGATTTGACTCTCAAAAGCAGGTGGGATGCACCTGTAGCCAATATACAATTCAGTTACAAATTTGGAAATCAACATATCAAATCCAAAAAGCACAGAAATGCAGCAAGCGAAGAATTGAGAAGAGCAGGAAAAAGTTAAGCGGTGTTATTCAGTAAATCGGTTTGTACCACTAAAACAGGTCTTGTCTTTCGCGGTTCTGTTCCAATTTCAGGACCTAAATTTGCAATGTAAATTTCAAATTGTCTAATCGACATAATCAACCCCCTCAAATTCTTTTAACACATTTATCGAATCATTAATATATCTGTTTCGAGGTTTTTTAATTTGTTTAAGTATTTTTTCGGTTTCCCTAAAAATATTATCGTCGAGTTTTAATGATTAATGATATATTTTTCATAAAATTAATTTATAATACCACAAAGGTGTATATATAATTAGTATATATTACAAGTATTTCAATCATTTTAATCAATTAACTCTCGCTAAAAATAAGTAATTCGAAACAAACAATTTATTGATTAATATAGTGCTCTAACGGATATTATACCCTATAGATAATTGATAAGTTCTGTTAAAGGCTTTAGCTACTCTTGCACTATTACCATACTCATTTCTCATTTCTATAGTATTGAAAGGAGTAATCCCATGCAAATATCTAACAGAAAGGTAAACATTCGCCGGCAGATTATATTTTAGGCCTGCAATACCACTGATTTCAAACCTGTTAAACTGATTGATATCATCAAATAAATCATTTGTGTCTTTTAAATTATCTTGGGTCTTTAGTAAATAAGCTGTTTCAACTCCGGCTTGCAAAACCAAGGATTCGACAATATTATAATTCAACAAAACGGGGAGAGCCAGATAGCTCAATTTGTGAGTGAATCCCCGGTAAAATTCTGTTTTATGGTGATGAGTTCCTTTTACTTCATACAGTAATTCACCTGCTAATCCAAAGCGATTACTTAAATTATATTCACCTGCTACTCCATAATGGTAAGTTTTCATATAGCTAAGAGTGTTATTAAACACATCTAAATCGGACGAATATCTTTGCGTATTACTATTTAAGCCGAATTTGACTCCATAGTGATATTGTGAGTAACTTGTAAAAAAAGCAAAAATCAAAATCAAGGAAAGAAAATACTTTTTATTCATGATAGATATGATTTGGTTAAAAAAATATTTAGTGACTTTACTATAATTAACTTAAAAACAGTATTTTTATTTTTTTTACAACCACCTTTTCATCTTGATCCCATTTAAGTAGTAGAAAAATAAGTAAAAATAGATGGCAGTTTTTTATTGGCAAACAATACAATTGTTTAAATTCGGGTTTCAATACTTAGAATAACAACTAATGGTAAAAATAAAAAATATTTTTATAGCTAAAACAAATTCATTTGCAAGGATGATTTCTCCTGCTATTTTGAGAGCCTTTTCAAATCAAAATCTTATATTACCATTTTACCACAGCATATCAAATGATTCTCCAATTCACATAAAGAATTTGTATGAAGTAAAATCGGTGGAGGATTTTATTAAAGATCTGGATTTTCTATTGAAATATTATAAACCCTTAGATTATTTTGAGTTTGTCGAAATTGTAAAGGGAAATAAAAAATCAAAAAAACCGGGATTTCTCCTTTCTTTTGATGATGGGCTTAGTGAGTTTTACCATATTATTGCACCTTTGCTACTCAAAAAAGGCATACCGGCGATTTGTTTTTTGAATAGTGCATTTATAGACAATAAGGGGTTGTTTTTTAGATACAAAGCCAGTTTATTGATAGAAAAGTATAAACAAAATCCCTCTTTATTTGAAAAAACAAGCATTTTAAAAGATAAAAAAAACATTCAACAATATTTATTATCGGTAGATTATAAAAACAAAGAAATCTTAGATAAAATCGCCAAAAAAATTGATGTGAGTTTTGAAGACTATCTAATGGAAAACAAACCTTATCTCTCAAGCGAACAAATCGAAGAATTGATTAAAAAGGGATTTTATTTCGGCTCGCATAGTATTGACCATCCTGAGTATAGATTCCTGAATATTGAGGAACAAGTTAGTCAGACAACTGATAGTATGGAATTTATAAGCTCAAAATTCAAATTGGATTATAGGATTTTTTCATTCCCTTTTACCGATTATGGCTTGAAACGGGAATTTTTTAACAGAATCAAATCAAGTATAGACTTTACTTTTGGTAGTGCGGGTATCAAATCTGATGAAATATCTTTCAACTTTCAGCGAATAGCATTTGAAAATTCCGGTTTATCAGCTAGAGAAATACATAATGCGGAAATGCTTTATTATATTGCAAAGTCATTTTTCAATAAAAATACAATCCGAAGGAGATGATAAGGATTGAAGCTTTAAATAGAAAACAATTGCAAGATTATATAGACTCACCTGATTTTGGGGAAGGAGAATTTATTCCTATATCATATCATAGGGCAATATCACAGATAAAAAACCCTCGTGCTGCCAATGATGACATATTGTTGCTATTAGCATATAATGGAGAACAACTTGCGGGTTATCTCGGAATCTTACCTGATTATTTATTTATAGCCGATAAGCAAATTAAAATAGCTTGGCTTAGTTGTATCTATGTCGATAAAAATCACAGAGGTAAGAAAATAGCTCAAAAGCTGGTGGAGAAAAGTCTGGAAATTTGGAATTATAATATCATATTAACAGAATATACAGAACCGGCAAAAAGATTGTACAACAAAATGGGAGAATTTGCCAACTTACCTCCAAAAAAAAAAGGAATAAGACTTTATTTGCGTTCCGATTTGCGATATATTTTACCTCCAAAAAGTATTTTCTTTGAAAGAATAAAACCGGGATTAATAATATTAGACAAAATATTCAATACGATTTTTGATTTAAGATTCTTATTCTATAAAGTAAAATTGAACAAACTTAAATTGGAATATCTAAATGAAATAGATACAGAATCGGAGAGTTTCATGAAGCCCAAAATATACAATTCAATTTTTAAGAGAGGTGCGGAAGAATTGAATTGGATAATAAAAAACCCTTGGGTTATCTCGAGAAAAAATATTAAGTGTTTTAGTGAAAAATATCATTTCTCATCTCTTGATAAAACATTTGATTTCATACCTGTGAAGGTGAAAGATGAATATGGTAAAGTAGTATTTGTGGCAATTTTTGCAAAAAGAAATGGCAGACTTAAAATACCATATATATATTATGATAGTGTTGAGATAGCAAATGAAATCATCAAATATCACTTGGTCAAATGGAAAATAAAAACAGCGACAATTTATGATGAAAAAATTGTGGATTTTATAAAAAAACACAAAACTCCGGCATTATATAAAAAAGACTTTATCAGAAATTATTTGATTTCAAAAAGAATATCTGATTTTTTAGATCACTCAGACTTAAATATTCAAGACGGGGACGGAGACGCTGGGTTTACTTAGCATGAGCCATTCATCAATTAACGAAATAATATACGCTAAAAATATCGCATTCGCATAATAATCATCATAACAATCAAACTATAAATCCCGGCTAATACATCATCCAGCATCACACTCCAATCTGAATTGAGATTGTCTATTTTTCGTATCAAAAGTGGTTTCCAAATATCAAAAATCCTAAACAAAATCAAGCCTAGTAAGTAATATCTCCAATCTAAAGGTGCTGCTACCAAGGTGATGAAAATACCAACTACCTCATCGATAACTATTTTTCCGGAATCGTGCTTCCACTCTTGATGAACTTTCTTAGTTGCCCATACTCCGATATAAAATATAATGATGATCAAAGCAAAATTTAATAAAAGAATCGCGAAATAATTCTCTGTTTGCCTGTGCAAAAAAGTATTGAAAAAATATAGGAATATAACTCCGAATATCGACCCTGCTGTCCCCGGTGCTTTTGGTGCATAACCGGTACCAAGTGCTGTAGCTATTAGTTTTGCTATTTTTGATGTCATTAAAATATTTCTTTTATTTCGATTGACTTATTATTAAACACAATAGTGTCACCAATAGTTTTCCCAATCATTTTTGTGCCGATAGGAGAGACTGGTTTTTTCTTCTTCAAGATGCATCATTGTTCGCCCGGTCTCGTGTTTGTCCCCTACCACGCACTTTGTTTCGCTATTGCGCGCTTCTGCCATAGCGTTTAGTCTTCTTTCGATAGTCGAAATCCGTTTATTTAGTTGGTTTTTGAGATTCATTTATAGTATCTACATTTTATTTTAGAATATGTTTTTGAAAAAACAATCTTTGTTCCTTAGGTAGATCATAAATTGCCTTTTTGTCCTTTTCTATGATATATTTTTGGTATATTTCCAGGTACTTAGCGGTTATTTGTAGTTCTTTATTGTACTTAACGTGTTTAGTTGCTATTGCTTGCAAAATCCGCATCATCGCTACTGAATCTATATCATATTCTTTTAATATAAAAAGCAACCATTCATTAATTATACCGTGCAAATTGTTCTTTGAAATCAACTGTACTATACCTACCGCTTTCTTAATACCTATATTTTCTTTCTTCGGCATATACTTTACGCCATAAAGTAATAATTTGTATAATTCTTCATTTTGTGAATTAATCTCAATGGCTGTTTCTGCTTTTTCTACAAATTCATAAAATAAATTTCGGTCGTTAGATAATAGGGCTAATTGAGAAATTGCAATTCTCCAATTAAAAAATGCCTTGGTATAATTTGGATTTATGTCAATGGCTTTTTTATACTTTTCTATACTTAGATGGAATAATTTTTCATTGGATTTTAACAGGGCTAACCAATAATTTTATCAAATTTCATTGTTCCCACAGTAGGGTTTAAAGGAAATGGCTCTGTATTATGTTTTTTCATTTTACAAAGATACGACAAAATTATCGTACGATAATTTTGTCGTATCTTTTTTATAGAGACAAGAAATCCTCAATACATTATCATTATAGAACGTATGGATACAGCAGGATTAATCATCATTCGATATTAAACGATACGGAATATCGAACACTGAACCAGAATTGGAGGTATTAGAAGGTAAAAAGTGAAGTCAGAGACATTAGCCTAACCCGGATTATTCATGCTTTTAGCTTTATGTAGATTTAATATCAAATTGTCATCAAATTTAAGAAGATAAAATGTTTCTCTTTAGCTTGTTCGGCTTCATAGAATAATTCCGTAGCTACAGCTATGCAATGATTTTATTCATTGAACAAACAAAAAATAATTCATTCTATAAATCATAATCTTGATAACTATTTGATATAAGGTATCGA
>Ga0256832_1002253_pt1 | contig 13187 bp, 13 predicted proteins | sample 134614metaG_FD_190534 | JGI IMG/M metagenome (GOLD analysis project Ga0256832, IMG submission 190534) | Hydrothermal vent microbial communities from Lau Basin, Pacific Ocean - 134-614 | ecosystem: Environmental > Aquatic > Marine > Hydrothermal vents | place: Pacific Ocean: Lau Basin | collected... | reverse complement strand
TACTGTCAGGATCATGACGTTACTTGGGCATTAGGCCATAAAATATGTACGATTTTTTGACCAAAGCCATTTTCTTCTTCCTCCTCCTTTCTCTTACAGGAGCCGGCTGCAGCCCGAAACCGCCTGCTATGAAAAGCAGCCGGCCTCCTGTTACTTCATCGGGCTATGAAGGCCAGAGCAGGCAACTGGCCCTGATGTCTTCCAGTATATTTCAGGTCTCACAGTCCATAGCAATCCAGCTGAAACAAAACCTTAGGGGTGCCGAACTCTCTGACCTGCCCTGCTTTGTGACCACCTTCGTTGACATAGACAACCTTCAACACTCCACACGTTTTGGAAGGGTGCTTGCCGAGTCTGTTGGATCTGAGCTTTTCAGGCAGGGAGCAGACCTTAAGGACGTACGACCGGCAAAGGCCCTCTACCTTCAGCCAGGCACAGGTGAATTGATACTTAGCCGGGTTGCCCAAAGGCTGGCCTCATCTATCGGGGCAAGGGCAGTAGTTACAGGCACCTATTCAGACGGCAGCCGTTCCGTTGTGGTAAACGTACGCCTGATAGACCTGTACAATGGCAAAATCCTGTCTGTTGCAGGCGAAGAGATTGCAAAGACCGAGGCAGTCAGGGCGCTCCTTGGAACAGAACCCTCACCTGAAGAAACAGAGGCCGAACCCACCACCTATGACACTGAACCACTGTAAAAAACCCTTTTTCTTCATGTTCATCCTGCTCCTTTCAGGATGTGCCGACAATGGCTACTTTGTGCCCGAAAAGCCGTGCAACAAAACCATAAAACCCCATGCCCACATAAACGTCTATGTCATGCCCAAGACGCACCTTGACCTTTCCAGGAAAAAGGTGCTCATGATCCCTGCCTTCATGGCAGGAAACCAGGAGGAAATATGGGGTCAGTCTGTAACAAGCCTGGTTCGCTCCATACTCTTGCAAGAAAACGTATTTGGCACCCTTGCACTCAACCCTGACAACCACCTGGACATGCACGACATGTTAAGGATTGCCAGGGATAGGGGCTATGATTACATTCTCAAAATCATCCTCCCTGGCATAATTGAGCCGGCAGGCGATTCCTCGGGATGGGTAGGCATGAACTTTCACATAATAAGTACAAGGAAGGGCTATTCCATCTGGCATATCTACGGGGAAACCCAGCTCCTTCCAAGGCCCACCTTTCACGGTTTTTTCAAAAAGGAAGACTACGTTCCTGCGCCCACAGTAGGTCAGGGCATTGAGGCCATTACAAGGGCAACAGCAGACATCCTTAAAAATCAAGCAAGCTGAAACTCAAGAGCCAATGGCCATACAGATCTCCTGATCTGTTACGTCATCAACTATGATCGTTTCTCCTATTGCCTTTGTAAGAACGAAATGGACCCTGCCATCCTTCACCTTCTTGTCCCTCTTGAGATTTTTCAGGATCTCCTGCCTGGTTATTTCTTCTGGAATGGCAACGGGGAGACTAAACCTCTCAAGGAGCTGAATAAGTCTTTGAAGGTCTTCCTCCTTCAGAAGGTCCCTTGAGACGGAGATCTTTGAAACCGCCACCATTCCCATGGCCACTGCCTCTCCATGGGCTATTGTGTAATTGGATGCCGCTTCAACCGCGTGCCCGATGGTGTGGCCAAAGTTCAGTATCCTCCTAAAGCCCCCTTCCCTTTCGTCTTTTGAAACCACCTCCGCCTTTATCTCGCACGACCGCTTTACAAGATGGGCCGTAGTGAAAGGTTCAAGGTTTATAACGTCCCACCACTGGCTCTCAAGGCGTTCAAAAAGCTCCCCGTCCTTTATCATCCCATATTTTACTATCTCTGCAATGCCGTTTCTTATCTCCTGGGCAGGTAAAGTGCAAAGAACACCTATGTCGGCCAGGACAAGCCGTGGCTGGGCAAAGGTGCCAAGAAGGTTCTTCCCCTCGGGAAGGTCTACTCCGGTCTTTCCTCCAACAGAGCTGTCCACCTGGGCAAGATAAGTGGTAGGAAGCTGTATAAAATCCACGCCTCTCATGTAAATGGAGGCCAGAAATCCGCAGATATCCCCTGTTACCCCTCCACCAAGTGCCACCAACAGGCTGCTTCTGTCTGCGCCTAGACCCACCAGGGACCTTGCCAATGAGACCACCGTATCCATGTTCTTGGACTGCTCCCCGGCCTCAAAGGCCAAAAGCTCGGCACCTTCAAAACCCTCCTGCCTCAGGATATTCAAAAGGTCCTGACCTACGTAGTCCTCAACATTGGTATCTGTAACTATAAATGGCCCTGTAAAATGGCCAAGCTTCTTAAGGTACTTTGACGTCTCAAGAAGAAGCCCTGGCCCAATGTGAATGTCATAGCTTCTATCTCCAAGGGCCACATGTACCTTTTCCCACTGATGATTTATCTCCGACTGGCTAACCTTTTCGCACTTGCCAAAACCTGCCCCTTGCACCATAAACTCTTCCTTTTTGTCATAATATGGATAACAGCTTCTGCCTAATCTGCTGACCCGGAACTGCTCCCACTATGGTATCAGACAGCTGACCATTTTTAAAGAAAAGCAGGGTGGGTATGCTCCTGACCTGGTATCTTTGGGCCACCTGAGGGTTTTCGTCAACGTTTAACTTTCCTATAAGGGCCTGGCCCCCGAACTCTCGCGCCAGCTCCTCTATCACGGGCCCAATCATCCTGCACGGGCCGCACCAAGGTGCCCAGCAGTCAACCAGGGCAGTTTGAGCAGAACCAACCAGGGAATCAAAGTTGGAATCGGTGAGAATTACAGGCGAATTGCCCGAAACATCTGGCAAAGGCGCCTTGCAGCGGCCACACTTAGGCCCCAGGGACATCTTGTCAAGCGGTACCCGGTTTTTGACTCCACATGATGGACATTTGATAATGATGTTTTCAGACATTTTTTGCCTCCTTTTCGAAACTTCATAAAAGATAGGGATCAAAAATGGAAAGGCAACTGGGCGTTAAGGGCAGTCGGGCTTAAAGCATTGGATCAAGGCTTGACCGTGGACATAAACTGCAGGTATTGTCTTGACAGAAGGGAATTACAATACTGGCTCAACTTGCATTGGTCTTGTAAAAAAGTTAATCTGCACAGCGTATGAGCAAGAACAACGGATCAGAATCAGAAGTCCCTTCAAATGTGTCACTTGCAAAACACATAAGAAGGCTATCCAACAGGGAAAGGCTCAAACAATTCCTGAGCCTTTTTAAAAGAGAAGACTCTGTACTCATCTTCATAGTTGCTGATCCAGACTCCATGGCCTCGGCCTTTGCCGTAAAAAGGCTCCTCAGCCGAAGGGTCAGCGAGGTCACTATTGTCCATCCCAACCAGATAAAGCGACTGAACAACATCGCCATGCGCGACATCCTGAAGATACCCCTCCAGACCATGAGGAGTGTCAAGCGGGACGAGTACACCAAGTTCATACTTCTCGATTCCCAGCCCCCACACAGGCCCGAATTTGCAAATATAAATTTTGATGCGGTAATAGACCACCATCCGCTTACAGAGGGGTGGACAGCCCCCTTTATAGACGTAAGGGAAGAATATGGCGCCAACTGCACCATGCTTGCCGAGTATCTCAAATCCGCCAAGATAAAGCCAGCTGCAGCTCTGGCCACGGCCATGTTTTACGGCATTAAGGTAGATACCCACAACTTCACCCAAAAAGCCACCCCAGCCGATATTTCCTGCTTCCAGCACCTCTTTAAAAGGATTAACAAGTACTGGCTGAACAAGATAGAACGTTCTGATATACGGAGGGCTGAACTAAAGTATTTCAGAGCAGCCTTTATTAACCTGAAGGTGAGAAAAAACAGGATCTACGTTCACCTTGGAAGGGTAACAAATCCAGACATACTTGTGGTGGTGGCAGATTTTCTGACCCACGTTCATGACATAGGCTGGGTAATAGTATCCGGGCAGACGGGTGAGAAACTGGTGGTCATTTTCAGATGCGACGGCTACAAAAAAAATGCAGGAAAGCTTGCTGAACGAGTGTTCGGTCCTTACGGGCCTGCAGGAGGCCACAAGGAAAGCGCGCGGGCTGAGGTGTCCCTGAAAAACCTCCCCGCAAAGATCGCCATAGGCTTTGATACACAGCAACTCATGAAGCTCTTCACCAAACACCTGGGCTGACAAGGGGGCAATATCCTAATGACCAGGACCTTGGCCATGATACTGGCAGGTGGAAGGGTAGACGAACTTGGGATACTTACCTACCTCCGTCCCAAGTCCACTGTGCCCTTTGGAAGCCTTTACAGGTTTATCGACTTTCCCCTAAGCAACCTCATGCGCTCAGGGATTCAAAGGGTGGGAATACTCAGCCAATACAGGTCAAGCTCCCTTGTTGAACACATAGGGACAGGAGCCTCCTGGGACATGATAGGCCGCCACAGGGGAATCACCATTTTGCCTCCATTCAAGGCCCTTAACGCATCTGACTGGTATAAAGGAACTGCAGACGCGGTCTACCAGAACCTGGATTTCATCGCCTCTTTTCTTCCAGAATACGTGCTCATACTTTCCGGAGACCATGTGTACAGCATGGATTACACCGAGCTTATCCGCTTCCACCAGGACATGGAGGCGGACGTAACGGCAGCGTTTGTTAACGTGCCTATTTCCGGTTCTTCCAGATTTGGACTGGGCAAGATAGCCCATGACGATCCACGCGGAGGAAGGCTCATTGACTACGCTGAAAAACCGGAAAAGCCCATTTCCACATGGGCATCCATGACGGTCTATCTCTTTAAATATCGGGTACTTTTTGAGGTGCTGCAGGAAAACGCATCCAGGGATTCCCATGAATTTGGAAGGGATATCATACCGGCGCTACTTTCTTCATACAGGATATTCGGATACAAATTCCATGGATACTGGGCCTACTGCAGAACCATAGAGGAATACTGGAATGCCAACATGGACCTTCTTGGCAGACATCCAAGGATCGACCTCTCCAAATGGTGCCTTCGCACCAACCTTGACCACGAAGCCGTAAGGGACAGGGGGCCAGCCATCCTGGGAACGCATCGGCGTCCCCAGGGTGTAATCTCTGACAGCCGTTTCTATCACGGAGTGAGAATAGAAGGAAAGGTAGAAAGATCCATACTCTTTCCAGGGGTACATGTTGGCGATGGGGCGGTAGTCCGGGATTCCATCCTGTTTTTTGACACCCAGATAGGTCCTGGTGCCAAGGTGGAAAAAACTGTTACAGATATAGGTGTAAGTATTGGAAAGGAATGTATCATAGGGAAAAGGGGAGGAAAAATCGTAACAGTGGGCATGCATACCCAGGTTCCACAGGGAATCTCAATTGGCGAGGGCACAAGTATTCATCCAAAGACCACTGCCTCACACTTTAACCAAAGCAACTACGAGAAGGATTCCGTCATTGGCCTTGAGGCCCCTTAATGCAGTCGCGTCCAGCCCCTTTTGCAATATAAAGCATCTCGTCTGCCTGGGAGATAACCTGCCTTACCTCACTTTTATTGTCTCCCTGGGCAAGTCCAAAGGAGGCGGTGAGCCTTATTTTTACACGGCCACCCTGGGCCACGAAAATGGCACTTGCAAGTCTCTTTCTAAGCCCTTCCAGTTCTTTTTTTACAACGTCCGCCTCGGCATCCTTGACAATTATTGTAAACTCATCCCCTCCGTAGCGGTACACCGCACCTGAGTGTGAAAAGTGGTCCTTGAGCAGGGCTGCAAACTGCCTTAGCACTGCATCTCCAACAGGATGGCCATAGCGGTCATTAACTGCCTTAAAGTTATCAAGGTCAGCAATGACTACTGTGTAGACCCTGCCTTCATTCCCTTGAATATCTTTTGCAAGCTGCTCAATGTCCCTCTCCCATGCCCGTCTGTTGAGTACACCGGTCAACGGGTCCTCGTGTACCTTTTGAACGAGTTTCCTGAGTATGCCCTGCTGACGGCCTATTTCCTCAATAACCTGGGAAATATCCTCTAAAAACCCCTCTCCCTGATCCCTGAAAGAAACCGCAGAGTCCACTACTGCCTTGAAGCTTTTGTTATGTATTGCCTCTATATGCTTATTCAATATCTCCAGGTGGTGTTCCATGCGGCCCAGTTCCTTTCGGGCCTCCTGATCAAAGTCCTGGAGAATTCCCTTTGCCTCGCCTATGCGCTCGCTTGCCTTTAAAATGGCCGTCTTCATGGAATAGGCCTGACGTTCGCTATCAACACGGACCATGTCTACTACGTCGTCCTTGCCAAGATGCAAAGCGGCCTGCTCAAACTCCTGCTGATAACACCTTGGAAGGGGAGGCGTGTTGCTGCCCACGAGATTGTGCAAACAAAGACGGGCAACCTCACAGATGTCCCTCAAGGTTTCCTTCCATTTCTTATCCCCAAGATGGTCAATATTATAGGCAAGCTGGCTCCGATTCATTACTGAAAAATCCTTTGTAAATATGATTTTTTAAAGGGCCTTCACTTTTTAAGCGCCAGGACCTTTTAAAAATCGGGCGTCATGGCCAAAATCAACCAAGCGAAGACCAGTACTTCCTTTGGACATCAAGGGCGTCTTCAAGGCCTTTTGTAGAAACATCGGAATTTTTAAGATTTTCTACAACACCTTTTTCACTTTCTTGCTCTTTTCTACCAATTACTCTCAAAACAGCCGCCACCCCTTCGCTCAGTCCCGTAAGGTCATATCCACCTTCAAGGCAAAAGAGCAACCGCCCCGGACACAGTTCATTTGAAAGCTCAAGAAGCAAGGAGCCCAAAAAAGAAAAGCCCGCAATGCTCACCCTCATGCCCCCAAGAGGGTCGTCCCGGTATATGTCAAAGCCAGCTGAACAGAGTATGGCATCCGGACTAAACTGTCTGGCAATGGGGCTAAGCAACCTGTTATATACTGCGGCAAATTCCTCATCCCCTGCCCCTGCAGACATGGGGCAGTTTACAGTAAAGCCCTCACCCCTTCCCTTTCCGCACTCTGTCACCCCACCCGTTCCCGGATAATAGGGGTACTGATGGGTGGAAAAGTAGAGGACAGAATCATCTTCGTAGAAGCTGTGCTGGGTCCCGTTTCCGTGGTGCAGGTCCCAGTCCACGATCATGACCCTCTTGCATCCAAGCCTCTTTAGGCAATAGTAGGCACCCAGGGCAACGTTGTTGAAAAGGCAAAAGCCCATGGCATGGTCCCTCTCTGCATGGTGCCCAGGGGGCCTTATTAGGGCGAACCCTCCCAGAGCTTTCCCGGAAAAGATGAAATCAAGCGCTTCGAATACCCCTCCAACCGCATGGCAGGCAGCCTCCCATGACCTTTCAGAGGTTGCGGTATCAGGATCCAGCTGGTAGTGGGAAACACCGGCAGTCCTTGCTATCCGTTCCACGTAGGAGGCAGAGTGGTTCCAGCAAAGCTCTTCCTTTGAGGCCATTCTGGGCTTAAGGACCTTGTAGAGGCCCTTTACATCTGGCTCCTCTATTCTTTTGTAAATTGCCCTTAAGCGCTGAGGAGATTCCGGATGGCCAAAGCCAGGATCGTGCTCAAGAAAAATCTCATCCCTTATAACTACGGCAGGCATCTCTTGCATCGGCAGTACCCCCTTAAAAAGGCGTCTTCCCTCTTGTAAAAAATGACCCTGTTCCTTGGAGCCGTACTTTTTCCAAGGGAACACCAGGGCCTATGGAAGCGCAAGGACCTCTTGTTCCCAATGTAGTATGGCTCACGGGTGGTAAATTTTATTCCCCATATTCCTCTTTTAAAAATTATAGCACGCCGCTGGGCTGAAAGGAGCCTTTTTGCGTACTTATCCGGCCTTGAAAAGAAACAGACGTGGGCAAGGCCGTTTCTGACAAGAAGTTCACTGACAAGCTTGCCGTTTAACAGAAACACGTGAGCAAGAAGCCTTCCAAACCTGTCGTGGGGTTTCTTTTTTGAAACCAGGATTTCAACAGTCTTGCCCTCCACAAGGCCCCTGTTAAATCGGGCGGCTGCCCTGCCAAGGGGCTCTCCCTTGCTGTCCTCGTGGGGGATTTCAGGGGCGTTTATTTCCAGATACCTCACCGTTCTCCCATCTGCCAGCACAATGGTATCCCCGTCGATTACGTGCCTGCAAAATACGCGCTGGCGCTGGGCATTGCCATCTCCGGTACATCCAAGCACCAGGGAAACCAGCAGTAGCAGCAGACACGAAAGCCTGACCGCCTTTTCAATGGCCTTTTTATTTGCGGAATGCATCTAGTCAGGTTGGAAGCTCTTTTCCAGTGATTCTTCGATAGGCTTCCAGATAGCGCTCGCGGGTCTTTTCAATGATGTCCTCTGGCAAGGGCGGGGCAGGTGGACTCTTGTCCCAGCCAATTGATTCCAGATAATCACGGACGAACTGCTTGTCAAAGCTTGGCTGTGTGGTTCCTGGCGTGTAGGAATCAAGGGGCCAGAACCTTGATGAATCCGGGGTCAGCACCTCATCTATCAGGCAAAGTTTTTCTCCGATAAATCCGAATTCAAACTTGGTATCCGCAATGATTATTCCCCTTGTAAGGGCATAATTTGATGCCTTCTTGTAGATGGCAAGGCTTATTTCCCTGGCCTTTTCAGCATTTTCTCGGCCCACTATCTGACATGCCCTTTCAAAGTCTATATTTTCATCATGCTGGCCAACCTCTGCCTTTGTTGAGGGGGTAAAGATGGGCTCAGGAAGCCTGTCTGACTCCTTTAAACCTTCCGGAAGCCTTATTCCGCAAATTGAACCGGTGCGCTGATACTCCTTCCAGCCCGACCCTGTAATATAGCCACGAACAATGCACTCTATGGCAAGGGGTTTTGCCTTTTTTACTATTACGCTTCTTCCGCGAAGAACCTCCTTATAGGAAGAAAGCTCCTTTGGAAACCTCTCAACGTCCGATTCCAGAACGTGGTTGGGCACAAGGTCCTCAAGTCCTTCAAACCAGAAAAGAGATATCTGGTTCAGCACCTTCCCCTTGTCAGGCACTGGCTCTTTGAACACAACGTCAAAGGCGGAAAGGCGATCCGTTGCCACCATCAGGATGTCTTCTCCACACCTGTAAAGGTCCCGAACCTTGCCCCTGTGAATGAGTTCAAGCTCCTTTATGTCTGTTTCATAGACTGCTTCCACTCTTTTCCTCCTTTCAAGCTACAGGAATCATAAAGGTCATGTATGAAAAACCGGTATAAAGGACCAAAAGTGCCACCAAAGCTGCCCTCCAGAAAGGAACCATCCCCTCGAATTCCTGCACGGCAAGCCTGTAAAGCACATAATTGCACGCTGCTATGGAGCTTGCCAGTATGAAGATATTCATTATGGGAAAAGTGAGATCTGGAACCGTAAAGGTCCAGTTCAGCAAGAAGTCAACGTGAAACTGTCTGCCCACGGTGGGGAAAAAATCCGGTGCATATCTCACTGCGTAGTCGAGACGGTAGGCGAGCTCGCCGGCAAATGCCATGGGCACGAGTATGGGGACCATTGGAGAAAACTTTCCAAAAAGCTCGTCCTCGGTGATTCCAAAAAAGATTGCCCCAAGCTTTATTATGACAAAGACGTAAAGGAAACCTATAACCAAGAGACCCGAATATATAAGCATAGTCTCCAGCCCGTTACCGTGTCTCAGCCAGGAAAAAACAAAAGGGCTGTCCTCATAAAATCTGACCAGCTGAGAACCCATCAGAAACGGAATTATGTAGGAACAGGTGATGAAGCGTCCCTTGTTCAGCAAAAGCTCCTTGAAGGGGCTCCTGAGATTGAGCCTTGGCGAATCCTTGTCGCAAAGGCTCAGGCAGTGGCCGCATATGAGGCAGTCCAGGTTGTTTCTGATATTGAATGCCCCAAGGTAGACCGGGCAGCCGGTACGCCCACCCACTCCCCTTTTGCATGCAAAGGTCTTGCACGTCTTGCACTTTTCAAAGTCAGGCCTGAACTCCAGGATGGAAAGGGTGGAACCCACACCGATTAGCCTTCCCATGGGGCAAAGGTACCTGCACCAGGCCTGCTTTGGAAAGAGCATGGCAGTAATGGTGGCCCCTGAAAGGATGGCCATGATCAGAAGCGCCGTTCCCCTGGGGGATTCCTTGATGCCCGTTGATTCTTCTATCCAGAGAATGAGACAAAGTAGAAAAAGGGAAAGATAAGGGGAATTTTTCTGAATAAAGCGCGGAACCTTCAGATTGAGGCTAAGGCCCAGACTCTGGGCAAGCCTTCCAGCACCTGGAAAGGGGCAGAATCCGCACCACATCCTTCCGACAAAGAACCAGGTAAGCACTATGGTTGGCCACCAAAGACCCCATGAAAGATAGAGTATGCAGTTTCTTTTTGGGTCTTGCGGGCCAAAAAGCCCTGCAAGGATTATGAAGGCAAAGACCAGGTCACCTATGGTGCGAAGCACTGCGTGGAGCTTTCTGCGCTCGAAAAAACGCCTGAGCCCAGGAAAGACCGTAAAAAGGTCAATGGTGTCATCGGGCACCCTGTCAAAAACAATTTTTAACGCTCTTTTAAGGGACAATATCCTTCCTATTTCCTGGTGGCTTCCTTTAGACTTCTCACAAAATCCCCTACGGCTTGAACGGCATGACCAAGGCCATTCTTTTCAGACTCTTCATAAAACATCTTCACTATGGCGCTTCCGACTATTATACCGTCTGCCACGGACCTGAGCCCCCTTACCTGCTCTGGCTTTGATATTCCAAAGCCTACTGCCACGGGCCTTTTTGAATATTCCTTTACACTTTTAAGCCCCTGGGCAAGTTCCCTTGGAAGCTCCGCCCTGGCACCTGTTATGCCAAGCACGGACACATAGTAAATGAAACCCGTTGAGGCCTTGGCGATCCTTTTTACGCGGTCCACGGGTGTATTGGGTGCAACAAGCAGGATGTTGCACAACCCCTTGGCGCGGGCCGCCTTCCTCCAGGCATCTGCCTCTTCAAGGGGAAGATCTGGAATGATGGTGCCGTCAATTCCCGCCTCTGATGCACGGCTTGCAAATTCGTCAAGACCCATCCTGAGGACAGGGTTGTAGTAACCCATAAGTACCAGGGGTATGTCGCTCCTTTTGCGAATCCTTTTGACCACGTCAAAATAGAGCTCTGTATTCATCCCGGATTCCAGTGCCCTGAAACTTGCTGCCTGAATGGTTGGGCCATCTGCCAAGGGATCGGAAAAGGGAAGGCCGAGCTCGATTATGTCTGCACCCTGACTTGCCATCTCAAGAACCACCTCCACGGTGGCACCCGGGTCCGGATCACCTGCTGTTACAAAGGGGATGAGGGCGCATTCGCCCTTTCTTTTAAGCTCCTTGAAACGTCTATCAATCCTGTTCATCTGCTTCACCCCCTTTGAATATCTCCCTTACAGACGCCACGTCCTTATCCCCACGGCCGGATAGGTTAAGAAGAATGGTGCTTCCCCTTGAAAGGGTGGGAACGAGCTTTTTCAGATAGGCAATAGCGTGGGCGCTTTCAAGAGCGGGAATAATCCCCTCAGTCTCTGAAAGGAGTCTAAAGCCTTCAAGGGCCTCCCTGTCGTCAATGGTGTAATACTCTGCCCTTCCAGAATCCTTGAACATGGAATGCTCAGGACCGACCCCTGGGTAATCAAGTCCTGCCGCCACAGAATGGGCACCCTTTATCTGCCCCCACCGATCCTGCAACAGATAGCTCATGGTGCCGTGGAGCACTCCTGGCTCTCCGCATGTAAGGGTGGCTGAATGATACTCGGTGTCTACCCCGTGTCCTGCCGCCTCAACGCCGATTAGCCGGACACCTCTGTCCTTTGCAAATGGGTAGAAGATGCCCATGGCGTTGCTTCCGCCTCCAACACACGCCACCACCACATCCGGAAGGCCCACTCCTGCCCTCCTAAGCTGGGCCCTGGCCTCACGGCCTATGACGCTTTGAAAATCCCGCACCATCATGGGGTATGGGTGCGGGCCAACCACGGAACCTATGATGTAATGGGTAGTCTCCACGTTGCTCACCCAGTCTCTGATGGCCTCGTTTATGGCGTCCTTCAGGGTCTTTGTGCCAGAATCAACTGGAATAACACGGGCTCCTGTAAGCTCCATGCGGAAAACATTCATGGCCTGGCGGACGGTGTCCTTTCTTCCCATATAGACCACGCACTCAAGCCCCATGAGGGCGGCTGCCGTTGCTGTTGCCACCCCGTGCTGCCCAGCCCCTGTCTCGGCTATGATCCGTTTTTTGCCCATCTTTTTTGCAAGAAGTATCTGCCCTATGGTGTTGTTTATCTTGTGGGCACCAGTGTGGGTGAGATCCTCACGTTTAAGAAATATCCTGCACCTGTTCCCAAGGGCCTTTGAAAGCCTCTTTGCCTCGTAGAGGGCTGTCGGGCGCCCCACATAATCCTTCAGAATGGAAGAAAACTCCTCCTTGAACTGCCTGCTCCTTCTTGCCTTTTTATAGGCATCTTCAAGCTCGGTAATTGCAGGCATTAGCGTCTCAGGGACAAAACGCCCCCCGAACATACCAAAATGCCCCTTCCGGTCAGGATTGGTAACAAACCTTGTCTCTTTCACTCTTTATTCGCTCCTTGACTCTTGATAAGAATACCCCCAAAACTGATCCCCAAAAGGTTTCTGAGCACATGTCTGAGCACATAATAGGCTAGCTGAACTTATTCGGCCAGATACTTTTGATTTATAAACCCCTTGGCAACCTGGTTCACCTCTTTTATAAATTCCTTCACAAGCTCCCTGTCCTTGATTCCAGGGGCCTTTTCCACCCCTGAGCTTACATCCACCCCAAAGGGTCTTACCAGGGAGATGGCCTTTGAAACCCTTGATACATCAAGCCCTCCTGCAAGGATCACCGGAACTGTCAATGCCTCAACCACCCTTCTTGCTATGTTCCAGTCAAAGCTCTTTCCAGTTCCGCCATGGACCCCTGAAGACCAGCTATCAAGGAGAATAGCCCTGACACTTCCTTCATAGGCCCTTATTTCATCGAGGACATCAATGCCTTTTACCCTGAAGGCCTTTATTGCCCTGGTCGCGAATCTTTTGCAACAGGAAGGGGATTCCTCCCCGTGAAACTGCACAAGGTCAAGGCCGCAGTGGCTGATCAGCTCCCCTACCCTGCCAGGATCCTCGTTAACAAAAACGCCTACGCTTTGTACAAATGGGGGAAGCTGCCTGACAATGTCCCGCACCCGGTCAGGATCTACGTAGCGCGGGCTTTTTCTGACTAGAAT
>Ga0256832_1002252_pt1 | contig 13192 bp, 14 predicted proteins | sample 134614metaG_FD_190534 | JGI IMG/M metagenome (GOLD analysis project Ga0256832, IMG submission 190534) | Hydrothermal vent microbial communities from Lau Basin, Pacific Ocean - 134-614 | ecosystem: Environmental > Aquatic > Marine > Hydrothermal vents | place: Pacific Ocean: Lau Basin | collected... | reverse complement strand
ATACACCGGCTGGTGTCCTTGTTAGACGACCCGATCCGGAACGCAGAGGGCGCAGAGAACGCAGAATGTGATTTTTTCATTTCTTCAGGCTCCCGCGGCAGGCCGCTTGGGACTCCACGCCTTGCCCTTCGGGTGCCCTGCGCTTCTCGTGAGACGGCGCGCTCGGGAACTCGCCCCTGCGGGGCTCAGACACCCCTCGCTTTCATCGCCGCCTCCCTGCGATGCTCGGCTGCGGCGAGTCGCCCGCGCGGCCTGCCACCGGAAGCCTGCCTGGCATCACAACCGTGTGTCGCAATTCAACGGCATGACAAAGAAACAAAATATCCTTTGCGTTCTCTGTGCCTCTGCGTCCTTTGCGTTACGAGACAGAAACACTTGGGAAAGCAGACCGAGTCAGTCGGTCAGTGCGGCCTCGAGCGCCACGGGATCGAGGTGGTAGTGGCATATCTCGCGCGCGCCCAGGCAGAGCACAGGCACGCGCAGGCCGTACCGCGTCCGCAGCTCGGGATCCCGGTCCACCTCCACCCAGCGCACCTGCAGGCGCCCCGATTCGACCCAGGGCTGCAGCGCCGCGAGCATGTCCTCGCACAGATGGCAACCGTCCCGGCCATAGAGCGTCAGCTCCCGCATCCTTGACCTCCCCGGACGACACGGCGGGGCATTGCGCCCCGCCGCCTCGCATTCCGAGTTGCCGCCCTGTCAGTCCGAATCCTTCTCCTCCGGGATCCGGATGGCCAGGAACAGCGGTCCGTTTTCCCGCTGGACGAGCACCGGCACCACGTCGCCTGGTTCGAGCTCCTTGACCAGCTTCTCGAAGTGTCGCGGACCCTTGACCTTCTTGCCATTGAACAGGGTGATGACGTCGCCCTTTCGGATGCCGGCGCGGGCTGCCGGACCGTTCTCGAGCCGCCTGACGATGACGCCGCCCTTGCCGATCTCGAGGGCCTCGCGGATATCCTCCGGCACTTCTGCGACGATCATGCCGAGCCGGTTGTCGATGGCCGCCTCCTTGCCGCCCTGTTCCATCTCGGCCACCTGCTCTTCCTTGAGCTCGCCGAGCGTCACGTACAGCGTACTGACGCGGCCGTTGCGCATCACCTTCACCGGTACGCGCTCGCCCACCGGCGTGCTGCCCACGATCGGCGGCAGATTGGCGGAACGGTCGATGTGGTGACCATTGAACTCCAGGATGATGTCGCCCACCTGGATACCCGCCTTGTCCGCCGGGCTGTCCTTGAGCACCTTGGACACCAGCGCGCCCTCGGGCTTCTTCAGACCGAAGGAGCGGGCCAGTTCGCGATTGACGTCCTGGATGAGCACACCCAGCCAGCCGCGCGTCACGTGACCCTTGGTGCGCAGCTGCTCGACCACGTTCATGGCCACCTCGATCGGTATGGCGAACGAGAGCCCCATGTAGCCCCCGGTCCGGCTGTAGATCTGGGAGTTCACCCCCACGACCTCACCGTCCATGTTGAACAGCGGCCCGCCGGAATTGCCGGGATTGATGGCCACGTCCGTCTGAATGAAGGGCACATAGTTCTCGCTCGGCAGTGCACGTCCCTTGGCGCTCACGATGCCGGCGGTCGCCGAACTCTCGAAGCCGAAGGGCGAACCGATGGCCAGCACCCATTCCCCGACCTTCAGATCCTTCGAGCTGCCGAGACGCGCCACCGGCAGGTTCTTCGCATCGATCTTGAGCAGCGCGATGTCGCTGCGCTTGTCGGTGCCCACCACCTTTGCCGTGTACTCGTCACGACTGGCGAGCTTGACCACGATTTCCTCGGCACCGTCCACCACATGATTGTTGGTGATGATGTAGCCGTCCTCGGAGATGATGAAGCCGGACCCCAGCGACCGGGTCTCGCGCTCGATCGGTGCCTCGCCCTCCCCGAAGAAGCGCTTGAAGAGTTCGCCGAACGGACTGTCCTCCGGAAGATCCGGGATCTCGATCCCGGGCGGCAGACCATGAAAGCCCTTGTTCTTCACAACCTGTGTCGTGCTGATGTTCACGACCACGGGGGCATTCTCCTCGACCAGCTCGGAAAAGTCCGGCAGCTTGCCGCGAGCCAGGGCCAGTGGCGCGGCCACCAGGCCGGCCAGCGCCAGGAGACAGATCATCCACCCCTGTCTGTACAGTTTCATGCCTTGCATCTTTGCTGTGCTCCTTGATTGAACTCCTGATACTTCATGTGGATCGACCAGCGCCACGACTGCGATTCGCGCTGATCATTCGGACACGGTCCGTGACCGTATCTTCGCCACCGGGTTTCAACGGGAATGTGTCCCCGCACGCATGTCCGCCACGACCACCGGCACCGAGACATCCATGCGACGCAGAATGACCGGCTGATAGCGGTCATCGGAGGCAACGCGCCGGGAGAAGCGCCGAACCTCGTGCAGCCCGCCGAGAAAACCGAGCGCCCCGCCGAGCAGGGCACCGAGATCCCGAACTTCCAGAGCCAGCGACCGGACGACCAGTTCGCCGCCGAGCGCACCCAGCAGCAGGGCCGCGAGGGGCAGCGCATAGACCCGGATCATGCCGCGCATCATGGGGCCTTCCTCCAGTCCGATCACCACCCGATCACCCGGACGCACGCCCACCGGATCGAGGGCGCGCAACCGCATTCGCCCCTTGCGTCCCAGGTAACGGGCGATGCTGGCGGTCCCGCAACCCGAAGAGATCGAACAGCTCCCGCAGGCCGACTTGCGCTCGACCTCGACCCAGGCATGCCCCGCTTCGGTCCGCAGCACCCGTGCGGTTTCCTCGATCATGGCACCGACTCCGGTTCGATGGAGGCGGCCACACGCTCGACCGTGGCGGCCGGGACCTCGCCGACCACGGTGACATGGAGCGATCCCAGCCTGCGTCCGGAGGCATGCACCGAGCCCATGGCCGCCGTGCCTTCCAGATGGTGGGTGCCCGCAGACGGCCCCTGTTCCACATAGATGGAAAAGGAAGCCAGCCCGTCGCTGTATAGCAGGTGCTCGACCATCGACTCGGACATGGGCATGCCGTGCCAGCGATGCGCCGTGCGCAGGAATCCGGGCGGTACCCAGCGAATGCGAACGGCGGGCCGATATGTTCCTTGCGGCCGACCGTCCTGCTCCATCGGATGCTCGACCGGACGATTTCGCAGGGTTCGGAACCCCTCGCCGGTGAGCCGCGGCGCGAAGGCCTCGTCGGGCAGGTGTTCCAGATATTCGATGCTGGCGTACATCAGGCGGGCGAGCAGGCGACCGTCGAGGGTGAACAGTTCACTGCGCAACGGCAGATGTGTCCGGGCATCCACCCAGAAGCGGTGGCCATAGCGGTACGGATCGCGCGGTTCGATGACGATGACCAGGGCATCCAGGCCGGCCACCCGATCGCTGCCTTCCGTGCGGAACCGATAGTGACTGCCCAATCGTTCCGGCGCCGCAGTCAGCCCCTCCCCCGCCGGCCCCTGGGGCAGGCTGTGGTCCACCATGATGGTCCGCTGACGCGGCAGTATGCAGGTCACGCCCCGGGGCCCGCGAATCACCTCCCGAGGCTCGCCAGTCAACGAGAAGAGGCGCTCGCGACCTCCGGGACCTCCCTGATGCACGATCTCGATGGCGTCCATCTCGCGATCGTGGACATGCACCAGTATCCCGCGGTAGGTGGCCTCCTCGAGGGCCCGGTTCATGGCGCGGAGCACGGCGAAGATGTCCGCCTCGTCCTCGCCCGCCACGGCTTGCGGGCTTCCCGCCAGCAGGCTGGCGAGAAACAGGACCAGGAAGGAAAAGTGGTGCGTCTGGCCCGTCACTTCACCTCCACGCGACCCGACTCGACGGCACTGACCTGCCTGGCCAGATGCGGCAGACCGGCGCGAGCCGCGAACTCGTTGTGATTGACCACGTACTGGCTGAGATTCTCGATGAGTTCCGGCGAGGGCGCTGCCCGCGGCCCGGCAGCGATCTGCGAGGGCGCCACCCGGCGGTAGGTATGCGGATCGGTTGCGCTCCTGGCCAGGGAAGGCGCCGGTGCAGCGCCGGTCGAACCCTCCCGAGCCTGTTCGGGCTGCAGAAGCAACACGGCCACGACCGCGACCCCTGCCGCCACGGCCATGCTGGCGGCAGTGCGGAACCAGCCGGGCACCGACCGCCCGCCGGACCCCTGCTCCGGCAGGGCCAGGGATTCTCGGGACTCGATCGCCGCCATGACCCGCTGACTGAAGCGGGGATCGTAGAGGCGGCCGGCCTGGTTGCGCAGCACCTCGCCGGCCAGCAGATAGCGCTCCCAGGTCAGGCGCAGTGCAGGATCGCGCTGCATCCGCGCCAGCAACAGGCGGCACTCGGCCTCCGGCAGCTCGCCGTCGACCAGGGCCGAAATCTGTTCTCTGATACCGCTTTCGTCTTTCATGTTCTCGATCCTGCCTGTGCCGGGTCAGTCGAGCAAGGGGCGCAGCCGTTTCTCTATCGCCTCGCGGGCCCGGAAGATGCGCGAACGTACCGTTCCGATGGGGCAATCCATGGCCTTGGCAATCTCCTCGTAACTCAGACCTTCGAGTTCGCGAAGCGTGATCGCTGTGCGCAGCTCGTCGGGAAGCTCCTCGATGGCGCGCGCCACGGTCTCGGCGATCTCGTCGCGCAGCACCATGTGCTCGGGGGTGCCGTATTCCTTCAGACCGGTCTCTCCCTCGAATTGTTCCGCGTCTGCCGCATCGATGTCGTCGGCCGGCGGCCGGCGACCCTGGGCCACCAGCCAGTTCTTCGCGGTATTGATGGCGATGCGGTAGAGCCAGGTGTAGAAGGCGCTGTCACCCCGGAACGAGGGCAGTGCCCGGTAGGCCTTCACGAAGGCCTCCTGGGCGACGTCCATGGCATCGACCGGATTGTGCACGTAACGGTTCACCAGCTGCACGATCTTGGGCTGGTACTTGCGTACCAGCAGATCGAAGGCCGTGGCATCGCCCTGCCTGGCGCGCTCCACCAGCAGCTGATCGGAATCCCGCTGTTTCTCCATGCAATCCTCTGGTCCCCGGACACCCCGCGGTTCGCAACGGATGGCTGCTTGCGGTATGGTTTCCGGATGATGCGATCCGCAAACGATACCCCATTCCCGCAATCCTGCAAATTGCATGAGCCGTCCGGAACCCCTTGATGTCCTTGTGATTGGCAGCGGCACCGCCGGCCTCAGGCTGGCCCTGGAGCTGGCCGGGACGATGCGGGTCGGCGTGCTGGCCAAGCGCGAATTGAGCGAGGGCAGCAGCTATCATGCCCAGGGCGGGATCGCAGCCGTGCTCGATCCCGAGGACAGCGTGGAGGCGCACGTCCGCGACACGCTGGCCGCCGGGGCCGGGCTCTGCCACGAGGACGTGGTCAGGTTCGTGGCCGGCGAAGGACCGGATGCCGTCCGCTGGCTGATCGATCACGGCGTGCATTTCACCCGTGAAGAGGATGCCGGAAGTCTACGTTTTCATCTCACCCGGGAAGGCGGCCATTCGCACCGTCGCATCATCCACGCCGCCGACGCCACGGGCCGCGAGGTGGAGACCCGCCTGCTCGAACTGGCCCGCAGCCATGCCGCCATCGAGTTGTTCGAATGGCACATCGCCATCGACCTGATCACCTCGGCCAAGCTCGGCCTGCCGGGGCCCAATCGTTGCCTGGGCGCCTACGTGCTCGACCGCAACAGCAGTCATGTGCGCGTCTTCCCCGCGCGCTTCGTGGTGCTCGCCACCGGCGGCGCCAGCAAGGTCTATCTCTACACCAGCAACCCCGACACCGCCACGGGGGACGGCATCGCCATGGCCTGGCGCGCCGGATGCCGGGTGGCCAACATGGAGTTCAACCAGTTCCACCCCACCTGCCTCTACCATCCACACGCCAAGTCCTTTCTCATCACGGAAGCGGTGCGCGGCGAAGGCGGCCGGTTGCTGCTGCCCGACGGCACCCCCTTCATGCAGCGGTTCGATCCCCGAGGCGAACTGGCACCGCGCGACATCGTCGCCCGCGCCATCGATCACGAGATGAAACGGCTCGGCATCGACCATGTGCTGCTCGACATCAGCCACAAGCCGGCGGACTTCGTCCGCGAGCATTTCCCCACCGTGTACGAGCGCTGCCTGGCCTTCGGCATCGACATGACCCGCGAGCCCATCCCGGTCGTGCCCGCCGCCCACTACACCTGCGGCGGCGTCATGACCGACCTGGCCGGACGCACCGATCTCGCCGGCCTCTATGCGATCGGCGAGACGGCCCACACGGGGCTGCACGGCGCCAACCGGCTGGCCAGCAACTCGCTGCTCGAATGCCTGGTCTTCGCCCGGGCCGCCGGCCGCGACATCCTGGCCAGGGCCGACGACGTGCCTCCTCCGCCGGCATTGCCGGAGTGGGACGAATCCCGCGTCACCGATTCCGACGAGGAAGTGGTGGTGAGCCACAACTGGGACGAGCTGCGACGTTTCATGTGGGACTATGTCGGCATTGTGCGCACCGACAAGCGGCTGGAACGTGCCCAGCGGCGCGTCGATCTGCTCGCGGGCGAGATCCAGGAATACTACAGCCACTTCCGGGTGACCAACGACCTGATCGAGCTGCGCAATCTGGTCACCGTGGCCGACCTCATCATCCGCTCGGCCCGCTCGCGCAAGGAGAGCCGAGGACTGCACTACACGCTCGATCATCCCGAACCGGACGGCTCACGCCCGCCACGGGACACCGTGCTGACGCCGCCGGCTTTCGCTGGTGGCGAATCGCAAGACTGAAGGTGTCCGCCTTCGCTGTCTTTCCGTGTGCTTCCGTGGCCATGTCGCCCGTCGTCCCGGAATCGTGCGGAACACGGTATCCGGGACCTCGAGAAGGGAGGCGAAAACATTCAATGGCAGCAGCTTCGTTGTCTGGATCCCGGATCTGCGCATCGCTACGCGATGCACCGTCCGGGATGACGAGGGTTTGGGGGCTTCGCGATGCACCGTCCGGGATGACGAGGGTTTGGGGGCTTCGCGATGCTTCGTCTGGAATGACGATGTCGGGAAGGATTTCACAATCCTTCACCCAGGATGTAAAAGCTGCGTTTTACCTCGTTTGTTCAGATCACAGTGATAAACAACGCTTCGTCCTGAAATACAGCTTTTCGACAGCATTCGATTTTCTCGGTGTTCTCCGCGCCTCTGCGACCTCTGCGTTATGTAACGAGGTGCCTTGAAGGAATCTGCAAGACAGCCTTCTATTCAGTACTTCTTCCTCAGTCGCAGGGAGCGGCCGTCGTTCTCCATGTGCAGGCGGCCGAGAAAGGACATGCCGAGCAGGGGGATGTGCGGCAGGTTGCCCGGCAGCACGGCGGCCTTCACATTGCGCAGCGTGAGTCCGCCCACCGTCACCCGGTCGAGCGTGACCATATAGGCCCGCGAGATCCCGGAGGCGGTCACGGCCGAACCCGGTTCGCCCTCCACCCGGTAGTCGATACCCAGCCGCCGGGCCTCTTGCGCGCTGATCGCCACCCAGGTCGCGCCGGTATCGACCAGAAAGCCGACCGGCATGCCGTTGATGCTGCCCGCGGTCCGGTACATGCCGGCGCTGTCGCGCCAGATGACCACCTCGGCAGCCTCTCCTCGCTTCGCTGCGCGCGCCTTGCCGCCGATACGACGAGCCACGTCGCCGAGACGAACTTCCCGGACCTCGCCGTCGATCTCCAGCCGCGCCCCGGCAGGCAACACGGCGAGCAGGCGCACCCCGTCGCGCGCCTCGCCCACCCGCAGACGATGGCGCTTGCCATCGACACGTACCACCGCCTGATCGCCGAACAGGGCCAGTACCTGCACCGTGCGGGCCTCGGCCCCGGCCACCATCAGCAGGGCCAATAACCCGACAAGCCAACCGATCCGGATCCCCATGCCTTTCATCTCATTGCCCCCACCAGAAGCGGGCTGCCTGCAGCAGCCCCAGCGCCAGCAGCCCCGCCACCAGATCGTCCATCATGATGCCCAGCCCTCCCTCCAGGCGCCGGTCCGCCCAGGACACGGGCCACGGCTTGAGGATATCGAACAGACGGAACAACGCGAAGCCGGCCAGGATCCAGGGCCACTGCGGCGGCAGGGCGGCCAGCGCCACCAGCAGCCCGACCATCTCGTCCCAAACCACGGCCCCGGGATCGCCACCGCCGAGCGCACGGGCCGTCCTCCCGCAAAGCGGAATGCCGACCAGCGCCAGCACGGCCGTCGCCAGCAGATAGCCCGGCACGGTCAGATACTGCACCATCAGCAGATACAGCGGCACGGCGGCCAGGGTCCCGAAGGTGCCGGGGGCCACCGGCACCAGTCCGGCGCCGAATCCGAGCGCCAGCAGGTGCCCCGGATCGAGCAAGAGACGCCGCCGATTCTTCATCCATTTTCTCTGAAGTGATCGTAACCCAATGTCTTCACGACCATATTCCGTCCATCCTCATCCATCACACGAAGTCCCTGGACCATCTCGATCGTGCCGATGCGGGTCACCGGCACACCCAGGCGTTCGGCGATGCAGCATACCTCCGCCTCGTGCTCCGGCGGCACGGTGAAACAGAGCTCGTAGTCGTCCCCCCCGGCCAGCGGGAAATGCGCCGCCCGTGTCCGGTCGGATTCCGGCAACGCGGCGAGGCAGTCGCGGAAGGCGTCCGAACGGGGCACACGGGGGGTCTGGATGGTTGCGCCCACCCCGCTGGCATCCAGCAGATGGTCCAGATCGGCCAGCAGTCCGTCGGAGATGTCGATCATGGCGCTGGCCAGGCCGCGCAGGGCATGGCCGAGGGCCAGCCGCGGCTCGGGGCGGGCGAACCGTCGGCGGCAATGCTCGGCCGCTGCCCCCTCGATCCCCCGCTGCAGGCACAGCAGGCCCATGGCGGCATCCCCCGGCGTGCCCGTCACATGGACGCCGTCGCCGGCCCGCGCGCCGGAGCGCCGGATGGCCTGGCCGGCCGGGACCGTACCCAGCAGCTGGATGGTCACGGTCAGCGGTCCACGCGTCGTGTCGCCTCCCACCAACGCCACTCGCCAGGGAGCGGCGGCCTCCCGCAAGCCGCGCGCGAAAGTCACGAGCCAGGCCTCGTCCGCCTTCGGCAGGGTGAGCGCCAGCGTCATCCAGGCCGGCTCGGCGCCCATGGCGGCGAGATCGCTCAGATTGACCGCCAGCGCCCGGTAGCCCAGATCCGCGGCATCGAAATCCGGGGGGAAATGGACGCCTTCGACCAGCGTATCGACGGCGACCACCAGTTGCCGGCCGGCCGGCGGCGGAGCCAGGACGGCCGCGTCGTCGCCGATGCCGACGACCACATCCTCGCGAGAGGGAAAGCCGGTGCGGAAGTAACGTTCGATGAGCTCGAATTCGCCAGGCACGGCTAGCCGGAGGCGTGCTCGTGTTCGATCCTGCGCAGCTCGCGGGAGAGTCGATCGAGCACGGCGTTGATGTAGGCGTGGGACTTCTCGGGCCCGAACTTGCGGGCGAGATTCACGGCCTCGTTGATCACCACCCGATAGGGCACCTCGAGCCGCTCGGCGAGCTCATAGGTGGCGAGCCGAAGGATGGCCCGCGAGACGGGGTCCAGATCCTTGAGGGGCCGGTCGAGATAGGGCGCATAATGACCGTCCAGGGCCTCGTGGTCCGCGACCACCCGCGAGACGAGCTCCTCGAAGTATTCCCGGTCGGCGCCCCGGAAGGCCTCGGCATCGGACTCGAACTGGGCGATGAGCTCGGCGGCATCGACGGCGTTCAGCTGCCACTGATAGAGCGCCTGCATGGCCTGGCGCCGCGACTTGCTGCGCCGGGCATGCGGATTGACGCCCTTGCGCGCCGGGTTGCCCACGTCCGCCCCCACGTCAACCCAGTTCCCGCAACAGATTGACCATCTCGATGGCGGAAAGCGCCGCCTCGACCCCCTTGTTGCCGGCCTTGGTGCCGGCACGCTCGATGGCCTGCTCGATGGTGTCCACGGTCAGCACCCCGAAGGCGACCGGGATGCCGGACTGCAGGTTGACCTGCGCCAGTCCCTTGGTGCATTCCCCGGCCACGTATTCGAAATGGGGCGTGCCGCCGCGGATCACGGCCCCGAGCGCGACGATGGCGTCATATTTGCCGCTGGCGGCCATGCGCTGGGCGGCCAGCGGCATCTCGAAGGCGCCGGGCACGCGCACGATCTCGATGTCCTCGCGCTTCGCACCGTGCCGCAGCAGGGCGTCGACCGCCCCTTCCACCAGCCGCTCGACGATGAAACTGTTGAACCGGCCCACCAGCAGCCCGAACCGGGCCCCCTCGACGACCAGCCCGCCCTCGATCGATTTCAAGTCGCTCATGTCTTCGCCCTTGTCAGTCGGGTTCCACGTATTCCGCCACCTCCAGCCCGAAGCCGTTGATGGCATGCATCTTCTTGGGGGCGCTCAGCACCCGCATCCGTTTCACGCCGAGATCGGCCAGGATCTGCGCGCCCACCCCGAAGGTGCGCAGATCCTCGCGCAGCCGCCGGGGCAGGCGCGTCTCGACGCCGGCCTCTGCATAATGCCGGATCCGGCGGATCAGCGCATCGGGGTCGTCCGGCTTGCCGAGCACGATCACGATGCCGGCCCCCTCGCGCGCCACACGGGCCAGCGCCCGCCTGAGCGGCCAGCCGCAGTCGCCGGCCTGGGCCCCGAGCAGGTCGCACAGGGCATTCTGCACGTGCACGCGCACCAGGACCGGCTCCGAGGTGTCGGGCTCGCCGTACACCAGGGCCAGATGCACGTCATGATCGATGCTGTCACGATAGGCGATCAACCGGAACTCGCCGTACTCGGTGGGCAGCGGGCACTCGGCCACCCGCTCGACCGTCTTTTCGTTCTCGATGCGGTAGTGGATGAGATCGGCGATGGTGCCGATCTTGAGGCCGTGCTCGGCGGCGAACTTCTCGAGATCGGGCCGCCGCGCCATGGTGCCGTCCTCGTTGAGGATCTCGACGATGACCGCGGCGGGCTCCAGCCCGGCCAGCCGGGCCAGGTCGCAGCCGGCTTCGGTATGGCCGGCGCGCGTGAGCACGCCGCCCGGCTGGGCCATGAGCGGAAAGACGTGCCCCGGCTGCACCAGATCCTCGGGTTTCGCGTCCGGCGCCACGGCCACCTGCACGGTGCGCGCCCGGTCGGCGGCCGAGATGCCGGTGGTCACGCCCTCGGCCGCCTCGATGCTGACCGTGAAGGCCGTGCCCAGCTGGGCCGTGTTGTCGCGCACCATGAGCGGCAGATCGAGCTGCTCGCAGCGTTCCTTCGTCAGGGTCAGGCAGATCAGCCCGCGCCCGTACTTGGCCATGAAGTTGATGGCCTCGGGCGTGACGTGCTGGGCCGCCATCACGAGGTCGCCCTCGTTCTCGCGGTCCTCGTCGTCCATCAGGATCACCATCCGGCCCTGACGGATGTCCTCGATCAGCTCTTCGGTCGTATTGAGTGCCATGTCTTTTCCCGGTGAGGGGTGAGGTGTGAGGAGTGAGGAGAATGGCCACGGAAACACACGGAAAACCACGCCTTACGCCTCACGCCTCACGCCTTACGCCTCACGCCTCACTCCCAAAAATCCATGTTCCGCCAGAAAGGCCTCGGTGAGGCCCGCGCCCGGCTCGGCCGCTCGCTCGCCCAGCAACAGGCGTTCCAGGTAGCGGGCAATCAGATCCACCTCGAGATTCACCCGCCGGCCGGGCCGATATTCCGAGATCGTGGTCTCGGCCAGGGTGTGCGGCACGATATTGAGGTCGAACACCGCCCCTTCAACCGCATTCACCGTGAGGCTGACGCCGTCCACGCAGATGGAGCCCTTCGGGGCGATGTACTTCGCCAGCGCGCTCGGCGCCCTGATCCGGAAGCGCTCCGACCGGCCCTCGCTCTGCCGCTCGATCACCTCGCCGATGCCGTCCACATGGCCGCTGACCAGATGCCCGCCCAGTCGCGTGGTGGGCGTGAGCGCCTTCTCGAGGTTGACGCGATCACCCACCCGAAGTTCGCCGAGCACCGTCTTCGACAGCGTCTCGCCGGAGACATCGGCCCAGAAGCCGTCGCCCGGCAGGTCCACGGCCGTCAGGCACACGCCCGAGACCGCGATGCTGTCGCCCAGCGCCACGTCCGAGAGGTCCAGCTTGCCGGTGCGGACATAGAGCCGCAGGTCTTCGCCCTTCGGCTCCCGCGCCGCCACCTCGCCGACGGCTTCAATGATACCCGTAAACATCCATCTTCCCCCGAATCATTCAGCGCTATCAGGCTCATCTGCATTTGCAACGCGCATTTTTATTTCGCGCCCTTTGCGTTCCTGTTGCAGATGCCCCGTTCAGGCCGCGGTGACGGGGCGGGCGGTGATGCGCCAGTCGCGCCCGACGGGGCGGATATCGGCGATCTCGAGTTCGATCCGCTCGGCCATGCGTTCCACGCCCGGCAGGTGCATCAGTCCCCGCGCCCGGTCGCCCATCAGGTGCGGCGCCACATAGAGGATCAGCTCATCGACCAGCCCGTCGGTGACGAAGTTCCCGGCCAGGATGGCGCCGGCCTCGACCATCGCCTCGTTGATCTCGCGACGCGCAAGCTCACGCAGCACTTCCTCTAGATCGAGCGCGCCGCGGCGGCCCGGCAGCACCACCACCTCCGCGCCGGCATCCCGCAGGGCCTGCGCCCGCGCAGGCGCCTCTTCCAGCGTCATGACCAGCACACCGCCCGGTGATTCCAGCATCCGGGCCGTGGGCGGCATGCGCAGGTCGGGATCGAGCACCACCCGCAGCGGCTGGAGGACCTCGACGTCCTCGGGCAGGCGCGCCGTGAGCCGGGGATCGTCCGCCAGCACGGTGCCGATGCCGGTCACCATGGCGCTGGAACGGGCCCGCAGCCGGTGCACGTCGGCCCGGGCGGATTCGCCCGTGATCCACCGACTCTCGCCGGAGGCCATGGCGGTGCGCCCGTCCAGGCTCATGGCCAGCTTGACCCGCACCCACGGCCGGCCACGCCGCATGCGCGAGACGAAGCCCGGGTTGAGCGCCTCGGCCTCGACCGCCAGGACGCCGTGTTCGACCTCGATGCCGGCCGCGGCCAGCCGCGCCAGCCCCTGGCCCGCCACCTGGGGGTTCGGGTCCTCCATGGCCGCCACCACCCGCGCCACGCCGGCCTCGACCAGGGCATCCGCACAGGGCGGCGTGCGGCCGTGGTGGCTGCAGGGCTCCAGCGTCACATAGACGGTGGCGCCCCGCGCCTGTTCTCCC
>Ga0256832_1002251_pt1 | contig 13205 bp, 11 predicted proteins | sample 134614metaG_FD_190534 | JGI IMG/M metagenome (GOLD analysis project Ga0256832, IMG submission 190534) | Hydrothermal vent microbial communities from Lau Basin, Pacific Ocean - 134-614 | ecosystem: Environmental > Aquatic > Marine > Hydrothermal vents | place: Pacific Ocean: Lau Basin | collected... | reverse complement strand
TGGCTTATGGGTCTACGCCCTAGGGCACCTCATTGACTTCCTGTTTGGTGGTATATATCAGAAGGCATAATGATATGGCATTCAAGTATGGCGAATGTGAAGAGAACCTTTACGCTCCCTGATGAAATCAGTGAAGAGCTTGACGCGGCGATCCCCAGCCGGGAGCGCTCGAAATTTATCGCCCTCACGTTAAAAGAGGCCCTGCGCAAGAAAAAGCAGGACGAGTTGATGCGCCTGCTTGATGATTTGCCGCGCAAGCGTGAACCCGATGGGATACTGGCCGAAGATGTCCTGCGCGATATTCGCGATGGGCGCGCGCAGGAGATACTGGATAACGGCCAGTCATGAGCGGTGCGACCTTTGTAATAGACGCCAATATTGCCGTGAAAATGCTGCATGCCGAACCTGACACCGACCAGGCGCGGTTGTTTTTCCGCGCCTGCGCCGGGCAGGGGCTGCGCCTCCTGGTGCCCGGGCTTTTCCTTTATGAGGTGGTGAATGTGTGCCAGCGGGTTGGCGTGCCCATTGACGATGTGCTTGGCTTTTATGAAACCCTTCGGGCTTCGGTACTGACCGTTGTTGAACCGGGGCGGGAGGTTTGGCTGAAAGCGGCCGGCATGGCGCGCCAGGGGCACCCCAATAGCGGGTTTCCCTCGATCTATGATGCGATTTACCACGCCCTTGCCCTTGATGCCGGGGGCACCTTCCTGACGGCTGACAAGCGCCATGTGGCCAAGACCCGCCAGCACGGGGCGGTGATGCTGCTAAGCGACTGGCGGGAAGATACCGCCGGGTGAAAGACCTGGTATCGTGTTTCCGATCCTGATCGCCTCCGTCGTCTGGGCGGCGCGGCCTATGGCGCGATCTGCGCTTTCAGGGCGGAAATTTCCGCGGCCAGTTCCTGCACGGCCCGGATCAGGGGCGCGATCAGTTCGGTATAGCCGATCGACAGCACATCTTCGCCATTGCCCGAATAATTGTGATCCTGAAAGCCGCCGAAATCCACCCCGGTTTGCTGTAGCACGTCGCGCACTTCCTGGGCGATCAGGCCATGATGGAAGCGCCCGCGCTTGCGCGAGCCATCCTTTTCCACCGGCACCAGCCGGGTCCTTTTCTCGCCGGTCTCCGGGTCGGTTTCTTCCACTTCATCGAAATAGTCGTCCCGGTAATCCCAGCGGAAATCCACAGGACGCAGGCGGGTGATGAAATCAAGCCCCAGCCTGGTGTCGCGCACATCCGCCTTGTCGCGCGCGTCCGAGCGGTCCTGCACCGCGCCATAGGCATAGGTGGTGGTCGAGGAATTGCCCAGCTGCACCTGGTTGGACCCCGAAACCCGGGTGTCATATCCCAGCCCCGTGCAGTTGGCATAGGATGTCATGGCGCTTCCCGACGTCGTATAGCGCAGCGCCTCGCGGCCAATGGCCGTGTTGTTGTAGCCGGTCGTGTTCTCCTGAAGTGCCGCACGGCCAACGGCCGTATTGCTATAGCCGGAAGTATTGGCATAGAGCGCGTCGCGTCCGACAGCCGTCACACTGCTGCCGGTGTCATTGGCGAACAGCGCATAGGCGCCAAATGCGCAATTGCTGGAAGCCGCCGTGTTGTTGTAGAGGGCATATTTCCCCAATGCGCAATTTGCCGACCCGGAAGTATTGGCGAACAATGCGCGCTCGCCCACCCCCACGACACCCCACCCGGTCGTGGCTTTCAGCGCCTCGCGCCCGACCGCCACATTGGCAGCGGACGCGGTGCCATCCCGGGCAGCCTGGTAGCCTATGGCCACCAGGTTGTTCCCGGTAACACTGGCTGTTCCGGCCTGATAGCCGATGAATACGTTGTTGTAGCCCGTGGTGTTTGCGCTGCCGGCCTGGTAGCCGATGAAGGTATTTCTGTTGTCGCTGAGGTCATCGCTCGCGCCAGCCCCTTCCCCAATGAAGGTCGACGCGCCGGTGCCAAAGATTTCAAGCTGGCCGGAAATGCCCGAGGGGAAACTGACCTGACCGCTGGATGACGCACATTTGACCGCGCTGAACCAGGTCGTGCCGTCGCTGGTCTTGATGGAGAAATCGTTTTCCCCGGCCAGACCCATTTCCGCATGACCGCTCCAGCCCGACTGAAACAGCAGGCTGGCCGTGTCGGTGGCGGCGTTCTTGTTGATCTTGAGCTGGTGGCCGGCGCCTTCGTTATTGAACAGGGTCGCCGGAGAGACAACCGACAGCCGGTTGGTGGCATCGGCCGTGGTGTTGACGCCCAGCATCGGGATGTTCTGGAAATCCTCGGGCGGGGCGGTCTCCACCCAGTTCGTCCCGTCAAAGCTCCAGAGCCGGTCGAGATCGGCCACCCAGGCGGTCCAGCCTTCGTTCGGGGCATGAAAGGTCCAGGCGGTATCCTGCCAGACCGCCAGCATGCCCGCCTGCCCGGCCCAGGCGCCGGTGGCCCCGAGCGGCACGATATAGCTTTCGCCGCTGACCGGCGCGCCGGGGGGCGCGATCTGATCCTTGCTGGCAACGCTCAGCTGAACGACGGCATCGAGCTTCAGCAGGGCTTCGTTATGGGTCACATGCTTTTGCGCCTGCGAGGCCTGGATGAAGGGTAGCTGCAGCTTGGCTGAGGTATCAGACATGGTGGTCTCCGGCTGAATGCGTGAAGTGCCGGGAGACTCTTCAAGAAAAAGAAAGAAACCTTAAAGCATGCGTGCGCGAGTTGCCGTCAGGCAGGCTCTTTTTCCGAAACAGCCCCGCCGGGGCGAAAGCAAAAGCCCGGGCGGCGCCGTTCTGCCCTTGAATGCAGAGCGCCCGGCGGGGCATATCGGGGGCAGATATGCCGGGATAATATGCCGGAGCCGGTCAAGGGAAGACAGGTCATGAAGATTGCGATTGCCGGTATCGGCTATGTCGGGCTTTCCAATGCCGTTTTGCTGGCACGGAAGCATTCGGTCACCACGGTCGATCTCTCGGCCGAAAAGGTAGCGCTTGTGAATGCCCGCAAGTCCCCCGTGGAAGACCCCGATGCCGAGGAATACCTGGCCCGCCACCCGCTTGACCTGTCCGCCACGACCGATGGGCCCGCCGCCTATGCCGAGGCCGATTTCGTCATCATCGCCACGCCGACCGACTACGATCCGGTTGAAAACTACTTTGACACGTCCAGCGTCGAGGCGGTGGCCCGGCAGGTGCTGGCGGCCTCCGGCACGGCGGGGATCGTCATCAAGTCCACCGTGCCGGTGGGCTTTACCCGGGCGCTGAACGACCGTCTGGGCACCGACCGGATCATCTTCAGCCCGGAGTTTCTGCGCGAGGGCCGCGCGCTGCACGACAACCTGCACCCCTCGCGCATCGTGGTGGGGGACCGGGGCGAACGGGGGCGGATATTCGCCGATCTGCTGGCCGAGGGGGCGCTTGATGAAGACGTCCCGATCCTGCTGACCGATGCCAGCGAAGCCGAGGCGATCAAGCTGTTTGCCAATACCTACCTGGCCATGCGGGTGGCCTTCTTCAACGAACTGGACAGTTATGCGCTCAGCCACGCCATGGACAGCCGCCAGATCATCGAAGGCGTCGGGCTCGACCCGCGCATCGGCAGCCATTACAACAACCCCTCGTTCGGCTATGGCGGCTATTGCCTGCCCAAGGATACCAAGCAGCTTCTGGCCAATTATGCGGATGTGCCGCAGAGCCTGATCCGCGCCATTGTCGATGCCAACCGCACCCGCAAGGATTTCATTGCCGAGCAGGTCATTGCCAGGCAGCCGCGCGTGGTGGGGGTTTTCCGGCTGGTGATGAAGGAAGGTTCGGACAATTTCCGCCAGAGCTCGGTGCAGGGGATCATGAAGCGGATCAAGGCCAAGGGGATCGAGGTGATCGTTTACGAACCGGCCCTGCAGGACAGCCATTTCTTCAACTCCCGCGTGATCAGGGATCTGGAGGCGTTCAAGGCCGAGGCCGATCTGATCGTCGCCAATCGGGCGCATCCCGACCTGGAAGACGTGGCCGCCAAGGTCTTTACCCGCGACATTTTCCACGACAGCTGAAAGCCTGCGCGGGCACGCTGCCATCCGGGTCCGGGGGATGCGTATCTCCGGGATGAAGAGCGTCCTCTTTCGTGCGGGAACGAACTGTTCTATTTTTCCGGGAAACACGGCCCGGGCCGGGCGCCGCACCCGCATCCGCATCCATCCCGGGAAGGGCCGCCGCCTGAAGCTGGCCTTCGCGGGGCATTGCATGTAGGACTTGGAGAAACGCTTTGCCTGCCGACAGAAGCGAACAGGGCCTATCTTCGACAACTTCGGATCGCACATTTCCCATGTTGAACATGACCAGCCGGACGACACTTTCCATGCCCACCATCCAGTTTCGGCGGCGCCACGGGCTGGTCGTCGGCAGCTTTCTGATACTGGTCGTCCTGCCGCTTCTGGTCATCGGCTGGTATCTGTGGGCCCGCGCGGCGGACCGCTATGTCTCCCGGGCCGGGTTTTCAGTCCATACGGAAGAAACCCTGCCGGCCATTGATCTGCTGGGGGGAGTTTCCGCCCTGTCCGGTTCCAGTTCGTCGGATCCGGAAATCCTGTATCGTTTCATCCAGAGCCAGGAGCTGGTGCGCAGCGTGGACGAGGCGCTGGATCTGCGCGCGCTCTGGGCCAAGGGGGACCCGAAGCGCGACCCGGTATTTGCCTATCACCCCCCCGGGACGATCGAAGACCTGCAACGCTACTGGCAGCGCATGGTCAAGGTATACAATGATGGCAGCAGCGGGCTGCTGGAGATCCGGGTACAGGCCTTCAGCCCGGAAGATGCCCGGAAAATCGCCACGGAAATCTATGAGCAGAGCTCGCAGATGATCAACCGCCTGTCGGCCATTGCCCGGGCCGACACCACCCGCTATGCGCTCGATGAGCTGAACCGCGCGGTCGAACAGCTCAAGGTTGCGCGTGAGACAATCACCCGATTTCGCAACCAGAACCAGATCATCGACCCCAGCACCTCGATCAGCAGCCAGATGGGGCTTTTATCCTCGCTCAAGCAGCAGCTTGCGGATACCCTGATCCTGCTCAATACCCTGCAACAGACCACCACGGATCAGGACCCGCGTATTTCCGCGGCCCGGCGCCGTATTGCCGTGATCCGGCAGATGATAGCCGATGAAAATGAAAAGATCGGGCTGGGCATCCCGAAAGAAAGCGGCAGCAATACGGGCGATCATGCCTTTGCCGATCTGGTTGGCGAATACGAGCGGGTTTCGGTCGACCTGGAATTCGCCGAACAGACCTACACGGCGGCCCGGGCCTCCTATGAGACTGCCGTGGCGGAAGCCCGGCGCAAGACACGCTATCTGGCGGCATATGTGCGCCCGACCCTGGCCGAATCCCCCGAGCATCCGCAGCGGCTGACCCTGTTCCTGCTGGCCGGGCTTTTTCTGTTCCTGTTCTGGGCGATACTGGTCCTTGCCGCCTATGCGCTCCGGGACCGCCGCTAGATTGCCATGATCGTTCTGCGCAATCTGACCAAGGAATTCAACATGCGCGGGCAACGCAAGATCGTTGCCGACAATATCAATGCGGTCTTTCCGACCGGCGTTTCGGTCGCCCTGCTGGGGCGCAATGGCGCCGGCAAGTCGACCCTGCTGCGGATGATTGCCGGAACCACGCACCCGACATCGGGCGAAGTGCTGTCGACCGGCTCGGTATCCTATCCTGTCGGCCTGGCCGGTTCCCTGCATCCCGATCTGACCGGCGCCCAGAACACCCGGTTCGTGGCGCGCATCTATGGTGCGGATACCGATGCGCTGATGCACTGGGTCGAGGAATTCGCCGAACTCGGCACGCATTTTCACCTGCCGGTACGCTCCTATTCCTCGGGCATGCGCGGGCGGCTGAGCTTTGGCATCAACATGGGGCTGAGCTTTGAAACCTACCTGATCGACGAAATCACCGCTGTTGGCGATGCCGCGTTCAAACGCAAGAGCCGCAGCGTTTTCCTGGACCGGATGGAAAACGCCGGGGCCCTGTTCGTCAGCCATTCCATGGGGCTGATCCGGGAGATGTGCACCGCCGGGGCCATGCTCGAGGAGGGCCGGCTGACCTATTACGACGATGTGGAACAGGCCATAGAGCATTACAACCAGAGCCTGAGCGGCAACCGGGTTCATGCGGCGCCCCCCCTGCCCAGGGAGGCAGTGGGCGCCGACTTCCCGCGCGATGCACAAATGCTGTTCGGCATCGGCCTGCCCGGCAGCGCAATCGACTGGCTGGGGGACTGCCTGCGCCGCCATCGCCCCTGTCTGTTTGCGAAAGACCGCGAGCCGCATTATTTCGACATCCGCGCGGGGATCTCCCCGAAGGTACTGGCCTCTCGTCACAGGATTGCCCGCAAGCTGGCGCGGCGCCTGGCCAAAGCCAAGAGCGGCAGCATCGCCCCGCTGTTGGCGAAAATCCGCCGGATATCGGATCTGCTGGCAATTCACGCGACCCTGTCCGATGGCCCGCGGCGGCACCAGGCCTATGTCGACTACCTGCTTGAAAGGCGCAGGTCACAGGCGGTGATCTGTGACTTTACCCCCGATTATGCCCGCCTGCCCCCCGAGGCGCTGCACGAGATGGCCGGGATCGGGAACGCCCGTTTCGTATTGGTGCTGCGCGATCCGGCAACCCGGCTCTGGGCCGAACTCCATGCCGGCCTGCCGCCGGCCTGGCGCAATCCGGAAACCCTGACCGATGTGGCATGGGAATTGATCCGCGCTGTCATCGACACCCCTGCCCGGCTTTTTCAGCTCTACCCGCTGGCGGATTACGAGGCCCTGTTCAGACGGCTCGAACAAGGCCTGCCGCCCGAGCGCCTGCTGGTGCTGTTCCATGAACAGCTCTCTGAGGGCGAAGGGCTTGACCGTCTGACCGACAGGCTCTTGCTGCCCCCGGTTCCCGCCGCCCGCCGGCCGGCATTTCCCGCCGAAGACCTGCCCCCGATGCCCGCCGATATTGCCGCCTATTTTCACCATCTTCTGGCGTCACAATACACGTGCATGCAGGCCCGTTTCGGCAATGACCTGCCCGCATCGTGGCAGACACCCGATACCGGGGAAGCCGGATGACCGACCCCGAGAACCATCGCCCCGAACCCGCGCTGCGCCCGACACGCCGCTCCCTGCGGTTTGCCACCCTGCGCACCATTCTGGCGATGATCCTGCGCGAAATGTCCACGACCTATGGCCGCACGCCGGGGGGGTATGCCTGGGTGGTGCTTGAGCCGGTCCTGGGTATCGCCCTGCTCAGCGCCCTGTTTTCGCTGGGTTTTCGTTCGCCACCGCTGGGGATCAATTTCCCGGTATTCTACGCAACCGGCCTGCTGCCGTTTTTCATGTTCAACGACATTTCGGCCAAGATGGCCCAGTCGGTGAATTTTTCCAGGGCGCTGCTGTCTTATCCGCGTGTCACCTATATCGACGCCCTGATCGCCCGGCTGATCCTGTCGGTTCTGACCCAGCTTCTGGTCAGTTTCATCGTTCTCGCCAGTATCCGGCTGATCTGGGAAACCCGTACGTTTTTCCAGGCCGGCCCGGTGCTGCTTGGCTATCTCATGGTGATTGCCCTGGGCATCGGCGTGGGCACCATGAATTGTTTTCTGGTCACCATGTTCCCGATATGGCAACGGATCTGGTCCATCATTACCCGCCCGCTTCTGTTCATCTCCGGGGTGATCATCCTGTATGAAAGCATCCCCGAGGCATACAGCGCCTTTTTCTGGCTGAACCCGCTGCTGCACGCCATCAGCAAGGTGCGCAGCGGATTTTACCCCTCCTATGACGCGCCCTGGGTTTCGCCGGCCTATGTGTTTGCGGTCTCCCTGATACTCACGGTACTGGGGCTGGTATTTCTGCACCGGTATCACCGCGATATGCTGGAACGCTGAAGGGGCGGCCTTTCCAGGGCATCCCCGTTTCGTGCCGCAGCCCCTGGCCGTGCGGGCACGCCGGCAGTGGTCAATTCCGCAGATTAGGGTAATGTCGCGCGCAGTCGCATCCAGTCTCTACAAAGGAAAACACGGATGGCCTTTGAAAGGATCACGGTAATCGGTGGCTCAGGGTTTGTCGGGACCAATTTCTGTCAGCATCTGGCGGACAACGATATCGAATTCGAAATCATCGACCTGAAACAAAGCCGCCGATTCCCGGCGCGCACCAAAATAGCCGATATCCGGGACATGGAGGCGCTGCGTGCCGCCATGACCGGCGATTGCGTCGTTCACCTGGCGGCTGTGCACCGCGATGATGTACGGGACCGATCGGAATATTATTCCACCAATGCAGACGGCACGGCGAACATCGCCGCGGTGTGTGCGCAAAAGGATATTCGCTCGATCATTTTTGCCAGCACGGTCGCGGTTTACGGCTTTGCCCCGGCCGGAACCGGCGAAGACGGTCCAATCAACCCGTTCAACGATTACGGGCGTTCAAAATTCCAGGGCGAGGAAAAGCTGCGGGCATGGTATCGGCAAGACCCGGACCGGCTGTCTCTTGCCATCATACGGCCGACGGTCATTTTCGGGCCCGGCAACCGCGGTAACGTCTATAACCTGCTGCATCAGATTGCATCCGGGCGCTTCGTCATGATCGGAAACGGCAAGAACAGGAAGTCCATGGCCTATATCGGAAATGTCACCGCTTTCCTGCGGGCCTGTCTGGATGCCGGGCCAGGCTATGCGGTGTACAACTATGTCGATACGCCGGACATGACCATGAACGACCTGGTTTCCCAGGTGCGCGAAACCCTTGCCAACAGGCGGGGAACAGGTATCCACCTTCCCTATGCCGCCGGCCTTGGCCTTGGCTATCTTGCCGATCTTGTCTCGGCGGTGAGCGGGAAAAATCTGCCGATCAGCTCTATTCGGGTAAAAAAGTTCTGCGCCACCACGCAGTTCAGCTCGGCCAAGGAAAGCCTTGCGGGATTTCGCCCGCCATATAGCCTGGCACAGGGGCTCGAACAAACCCTTGAGGATGAATTCATACATCCCGATCCTGCCCGGGAGGTCTTTTATACAGAGTGAGGCGCAAGGCCCGGAAGCGGGGGTGCCTGCCGGGCCTGCCCGGCAGGGCGCGCGCGGATCAGATCCTGCCCAGCAGAGCGGCAAGATAGACCAGGGCGGTCGCGTGCGGTTCCTGCCGGTAGAGCCCGGCCCGCCACATGGCCCGGGCCCGCGCCGGACCGGGGCGCGGGTCGGCAAGGGTGCTGACGATGGCCCGGGCCTCGGGGGTCAGATGCTCTTCGGCCCCGGCCAGGGCCGCCAGGTTGGCCTGTATCCAGCGGCCATAGGTTCCGTCCAGTATCTGACGCAGCCGCCGCAGCCGGCCGCGCAGAAGCGTATTGGCGCCAATCGAGTTGTTTTCATGCTGGCGATAGGCCACGACCCGCTCCGGATCCAGAAGCACCTGACCGCCGGCAGCGGTGACAAGCTGATAAATCCACCAGTCATGGAAAGGCAGATCCGGCGGCACCCCGGCGCGGCGGATCAGGTGCAGCGCCGCCTCGTTCAGCGCGACGGTCTGACCGCTGATCACGTTTTGCACCAGCGCATTGGCAAACGAGAGCGGGCGGGCGGGAACCCTGGCGCTGCCGACGGGGACCATCTGTGCATTCACATGCGTGCTGAGGGCGCCATAGAGCCCGGGCTTGCGCTCATCCAGAACGGCCAGCCCGTTCATCGCCCGCGACAGTTTCTCCGGGTGCCAGACATCGTCCTGGTCCGACAGCGCGACCGGCGCCACCGGCACCTCCGGGCGGCACAGCAAGCCAAGATAGTTCACGGCCACCCCCCTGCCCGGGCCTTCGAACACGCTCACCTCATGCCGGCCCTGCCAGCGTTGCCTGAAGCCTGCAAGTATCTCCAGGGTTTCATCTTTCGACCCGTCATCCGATACCACGAGGTCCCATTCGGTAAGGCTCTGCGCCTCGAAAGACATCAGCTGTTCATGCAGAAACCGTGCGCCGTTCAACGTGCACAGCAGAATTTTCAGTCGTGGAGCCAACCCGAAGACCCTCTCTGGCGATGAACATGCCGAGATTTCCCGCCCGAACGCATGCCCGCTCAGTCTGGTCTGTCCGGCGGTGAAGTCAATGACCTTTGGTCCGCGCCTGGCGTTGTTTCGGACCATACCGGGGAATCCTGGCAAGCAGGGGGCCGCGCTCCTCTTCGATGCGGGCGACCAGATCGGACTGATCCCGGCGGAACCGTTCGGCGAATTGCGTGTTCAGATCGGTTCCGATCTTGCCATGCGGGCTGCGCAGAGGCTTCATCCGCATCGTCGCCAGCCCCATATGCCGGCCCATCACGTTCAGCAGGTGATTGGGCTTGAGCGCCGTGTTGCGCTCGTAACTCATGCGCAGCGGCGTCAATCCGGCGCGGGCAATCAGGGCTTCGGTCGCCCGTTCGGCCGCCAGAATATGCAGGAGCCAATGACGGATCCCGTCGCCATCATAGGCCAGGTCGCGTTCGCGGCGGCCGATGCGTTCCGGTGTTGCCTGTGGGGCATGCGCCAGGCCCGTCTGCTGCATCTTGTAAAGCGATACCGCCTGCAGAACGATGTCGCGGCGGATCAGCCAGAAACTGTGCCACGATGCAAAGCGGCGCAGGAAATCCTGCTCATCGGCAAAGACCGCGTTCAGCTGGTGATAGGTGATCTGGAAGCCGAACACGCCGCCCCGCGCCTGGCGCCGGGGCAGGACCTGGCAGTATTCATCCAGGTTGGCGGCATTCATTGCCCGGCTCATCCGGGGCATGAATTTCGGATTGAACGCCTCCCCCAGCACGCCCAGCCGGCGGCTCCGGTTGACCAGGTCGCAAAGCCAGGAACTGCCCGAGCGCGGGGTGAAGAACATGACAAAACGGGTCTCGGGCATCGGGCGGGCCATGTCGCGGTCAAATCGCGCGCGGTCCAGCTCCCGGGCTTCGGGCCAGGACAGCCCGTGTTTCCTTTCTTTCAGGAATGCGCGCATCCTGGCGTTCAACCGGGCGTACGGGAATTTCACGCGAGCACCTCCAGGGCAGTTTCGATGCGGCCGGCCAGGTCCGCCCCCGGGGCATAGGCCAGCGCATATCCGTTTGGCGCGGCCGACACCGCCTCACCCTGCGCCCCGATATCGAAGGCCAGAACCGGCAGGCCGGTTGCCAATGCCTCGTGGGTGGTGAACGAAAAGGTTTCCGGCCAGACCGAGGGGATCAGCCAATGGGTGATGCCATATTGTTCGGCCAGGGCGGACAGGTCCTCGCGCCGGTAAGGACCATGGGCCAGAACATTGCCGGGCAGGGAAAACTCCGGGGCCATCTGCCCCAGAAATACCATCTTGGCCCGGCCGCTGCGCGCAAGGCGGCGCGCCAGTTCGCATACCACGCCCGCCCCCTTGTGGGCGGCCAGGTTGCCGGGAATGCCCAGCACCATCGGGGCGCTGTCCGGTGGCGGGGCGACCGGCGCAACCGGCGCCAGCAAGGCATGCGGGACCACTGACAGGCGGTCGCGCAGTTCCGGCCAGCTGCCGGCAAACAGATCGTGACTGCTGCGCGAGAATGCCCGGATTTCATCGGCGGCTTTCAGCAACCGGCCCCAGTGCAACCGCCACTCGGCATCGTTTTCCATCTCGGGCGGCGCGCCGCGATACGCTCCGTTTTCGTCAAGCAGGGTATATGATGGCGATAGCGGCAGATAATCGTGCAGCAAAACCTCCAGGCGATCCTGCCCGGGGCGTACCAATTCCAGCAGCCGGTCCGGGATGCGCAGAGGGTCCGCGGCGCCAACCGCGCAGGAATAGACAATCCGGCGCCGGGGCAGCACCTCCAGCAGATCCTTGACCAGGCCGAACGCATCGCTTCTTCCGACGATCGCCGGTTCTGCCCGGCCGCCGGGATACAGCTCTATCTGCCACTGCGCCGCCCCCCCGACCCGCAGGACAACCGATGGCAAGGCGGCGGCCGCGATCTGTGCCTGCAGCCAGTGTTCCGCGCCGCCGCCCAGGGAATGCGCCAGCCAGACCGGCACGCCCTCCCCCGCCTCGCCCAGGGTTCCCGCCCAGGCCAGCCCCAGGGCCATGCGGGCGGTAACCAGCGGATCGTTGCGGATGAATTTCTGCACGGCCAGATCGTAGCCGGGATATCTCCGGCTGATGATCCGGTTGTGTTCGGCAATCAGCGCGCCTTTCGTGTCCTGTCCGAAACTTTCCGCACCGCGATGCTCCACAAACAGGCTGGCCAGGCCCAGATGCCGCCCGCCAAGGGCCGCCGTCTTCTGGCACCAATCGACCTCTTCGCCATATCCCCGGCCGAAAGCCGCATCGAAGGCGGGCACCTTGCGCAGGAACCGGGGGGACATGGCCATGCAGAACCCGACCCCGGTTGGCGTTTGCGCAACGGCGATGGCGCTCGACAATTTGCGGGCCCAGGCATCGATCGCATCGACCTGCCCCGGCCTCAGGGCCTGTCCTGCACAAATCCCGGGGACAGAGAATATCTCGCCATCGTTGGTCATGGGGGTCACGCTGGCGGCCTCAGGGTCGCGCAACAGCGGCGCCACCAGCCGTGACGCCCATCCCGGCGGCACCAGCGCATCGCTGTTGAGCAAGATCACCGGCACCTGCCCGCCTGCCTGCAGGGCGGCGGCCAGCCCCAGATTGGCAGCGCCGACAAAGCCCAGATTGGTTGCGCATTCGATCAGCTGCACCTGCCCGGGCCTGCCTGCATTCATCCGTTCCGCCCAGCTGCGCAGAAGCGGGCGGATGCGCGGGTCGGGTGAGGCATCCTCGACCGCGATCAGCCGCCATTCCAGGTCGGTATGCCGTTCCAGGCGGTCCAGGCATTCGCACAATACGTCATGCGCATCGTGAACCGGCAGCACGATGACAATCTGGCCGCCGCCTGCTGCCCTGTCCGCCGGATCCGCGAAAACCGGACCGCTCAGCGGCAATCCCGCAGCGGTATGGGCCAGCCCCAATCCCTGTTTGATCCGCATGAGGTGGCGCGGATTACCGAACGCTTTCCATGCAAGGATATGCGGAACCAGACGCATCACGGCCAGGCCGAACCGCACCCGGAGCACGAATGCGCCGTCCTGGAGTCCGGCATCCTGGCGTGCATCCCGGTAACGTCTGAATACGCCTGCCAAACGGCTGAAAACCATGCTATGCCCCTTCGCAGGGTCTGGTCCCTGCCCTGCCCTGCCCTGCCCGGGGTGTC
>Ga0256832_1002250_pt1 | contig 13208 bp, 11 predicted proteins | sample 134614metaG_FD_190534 | JGI IMG/M metagenome (GOLD analysis project Ga0256832, IMG submission 190534) | Hydrothermal vent microbial communities from Lau Basin, Pacific Ocean - 134-614 | ecosystem: Environmental > Aquatic > Marine > Hydrothermal vents | place: Pacific Ocean: Lau Basin | collected... | reverse complement strand
AAAGAAAAATCAAAACAGTGATTAAAACTCGCCGATCATATTAAATGAAAAATACTGAATATTTTTAACGGGATGTTCATTTATCCATTTAAATGTGTAGAACATCCCGATTCCTAAATTTTGTATGTAAAACCAGTTTATTCCTACAGTTGATTGATAACCTATGTTGTTCACATCTCCAGCATCGGTATCTATCTGATTTAAAGAAACTCCCCCACTTAAATAAAGATCAATTCTTCCAGTTTCCAATCTGTTTGGATTAACATAGCTTGAAAGATAAAAATAGTCTGGCGTTCCTATGTAAGATTTCAGATTGATAACAAATACAACATTTCCTTCAAAACTTTTGTATGAGTCCACGTAACTGTTTGTAGGATTAGAACCGTAAACAAAATTTCCAGAAAAACCGACTTTATTTCTTTTATAAAGTTTGAAAAAGTGATTGAAGTAGATATTAGACGTGTTATAGATATATCTTTTATCATTACCGAAGTTTAGCTCTGTAGTACCTACCTCAACTCCTAACTCAAGAGCATTGAGAATATGAAAAGTTGTAAAGATTAAAAAAACAATTCCTAAAAATTTTCTATTCATATAGAAAAGGATATGTTAAAAATTAAATATTACAATGATAAGCCTCCCGAAGGGAGGCTTATTATTATTGAACTGGTTGTGGTGTTAAAGCCGTTGCGCCTTTATAACCTTCCCAAGTTCCACTGTCCATTCCATTTGAAAATGCCCATGTTCCATGCATTTTATTTCCTTCAACTACTCCATTAAACGTAACTGCCACAGCTCCAATTACAGGTGCACCTGCAACCCAACCTATTGATATTTTATTTCCATCTATTTTTATTGTTATAGGTATTCCTCTTCCAGGATAAGAGCCAGAAGTATTTAACACTCCTCTGTATGTTCCATCTGGTGCTCTTGTTATAACCCATGACCATTCACCGCTTCCCATTCTTCCTTTATATACACCATGCCATGGGCCTTCAATTCCCGTATATTGTTTTTGAACTGGTGCAGGTTGGGAAATTGGTTGTGTTGTTTGAACAGGTTGAGGTTGAGAAGTTTGCGAAGCTACCTGTTGCTTTTGCGTTGTTTGGGCAGGTAATGGTTTTATAGGTTTTCCTGTGTCTGAGTATCTGTAGTATTCTTCAGGAACAAGTTCTGAAATTTTCTTAACTGCTTCATTTAACATAACCATAATAGCTTTTTCCATTGGTGTGTTTTTATATTGAGATAGTCCTACACCTAAAGGAATATGAAGAATTCCACCTAAAATAGCACCTACGTTAAAACTTGATGCTTTACCTTCTACTATTGTTGAGTTAATTATTCTTCCTGTTCTAACATCAATCAGTCTTAAATTTAAAGCGATATATGCCTCTTTCATTCCTGCAGAAACCCCACCTATCAAAGGAACACTTTTTAATAAACCGCCGACAGTTCCTTTTAAACCACCTGCTTCAGGCTCAAATGCGACAATAGAACCAACAACTAAGATATCAGCACCTTCCATTAATCCTTTTTGTGGAGCTTTTCCAGGCTGAACATATCCTGATTCAGATAATCTCATCTCTTCCTGAATGGCACTTAAACCTTCTCCTCTTTCAAGTACGATGAACTTTCCTGATTTAACAAGGGCATCAACTAACATATCTCTGATACCATCACCGATCTGACCATAACATTTAGCCGCTTTACATTCAAAAGAAGCAACTGCAATTCTCGCTTTTGGCCCCTGATACTTAACCGCTTCATTCAGATTTTTTTCTGTGGTTTTTACCGATGTTGTTTCAATTCCTGCACATCCTGAAAAGATAATAGAACTGATGAGAATGAAAAATAATGATAGGATTTTGAAATAACCTCTCATGGAGCACCTCCATTGTTTATTATAAATAATCTTATTTTCATAATGTAAAGTTGACACTACTTGACACTAATTATATTCGATTGTTTTAATTTTTCAATAAATTACTTATAATTAATGCTTTAAAATAAAATAATTACGAGGTTTTATGGCTCTTTATATAAAAGTAGCATTAAGATATCTTATTTCTATACGTTCAAAAGCACTTTCATTTATGTCAATCATATCTCTTTTAGGCATTATAGTAGGTGTTTCTGCACTTTTAATAACCCTATCAGTGATGAGTGGATTTTTATATGGAATAAAAGAAAAATTGCTACAAACAACTCCCCATTTAATCATTATGAAAATTGGTGGAAATTTTGAAGATTATCAGGAAGTTCAGAATAAATACTTGTCTAATATTCCTGATATTATTGCGTCTGAACCTTTTATATATTCTAATGCACTTGCTTCAAAAGGTAGTTATGTAATTCCTGTCGTTATTAGAGGTGTTGATCCAGAAAAAGACAAAGAAGTTATGTCAACTGATAAAAAGCTTCTTGCAGGTGATTTTGATCTTATAAAAGATGATAATAGTGTCATCATCGGGAAAGATGCAGCAGTCTCATTAGGTGTATGGGTTGGTGATAGTATAAATATAATCTCACCTTTCGGTAAAAAAACGCCAATAGGTATAGTTCCAAAAATGAAAAAAGTTTATATTGCAGGTGTGATTTCTTTTGGTTTATACGAGGTTGACTCTACTTTTGTAGAAATGAATCTTCAATCTGCACAGAAATTTTTTGATATGAAAAATAGTGTCACTGGTGTTCAGGTAAAAGTTTCTGATCCTTACAACGTTGATGAAATCAAAGAAAAAATTATACAGATCCTGCCTTCCAATTATATTGTAAGAAGCTGGATAGATATGAACAGAAGTCTATTTCAGGCTTTACAGCTGGAAAAGTTAGGAATGTTCCTTGTTATAGCTCTTATTGTACTTGTCGCATCATTTAATATATCAAGTCTTCTTGTTACAAAAGCCAGAGAAAAAAGAAAAGATATCGCTATCCTTAAAACGATAGGAGCAGATAGTAAATTTATCCTTAAAGTCTTTTTATGGCAGGGAATGATTATAGGGATTTCAGGAGCAATTATTGGAACTGTTATAGGCCTTACAGTTATACATTTTGTTGATACGTACCATCTGATAAAACTTAATCCAGAAGTTTATCCTATCGAATATCTTCCTTTAAAAATTTCTGTATGGGATACTGTGGCAGTTTTTGTTTCTACACTTCTTATATGCTTCATCTCATCAATCTTCCCTTCTTACATAGCCTCCAAAGAAATCCCAGCAGATGTGTTAAGGTATGAATAATGGATAAGCTATCAAATAATCATTAATTTCCGTTGTTGATTAATTCATTAGCCAAAGATTCTGCCTGTTTTAAAACAGTTTCTGTTGCAAGCTTTTGCATATCTGGTGGGTATCCAAATTGCCTTAATGTTCTTTTTATTATAACTTTTAGTTTTGCTCTGGCACTTTCTCTAATAGCCCAGTCAATAGTTGTATTTTCTCTCACTTTTTGAAATAAAACAGTTGCAAGCTCTTTAAGTTTATCTTTCCCCATCAGCTCTTTTGCACTTTCGTTATCCGCAACAGCACAGTAAAAGGCATACTCATATTCTGAAAGTCCCATCTCCTCAGGCTCTTTTTCACTCTCTTTAATCTCTTTTGCAAGTTTTATAAGCTCATCTATTACTTCGGCGGCTGTTAAAAGCTTATTGTTGTATTTCCTTATTAGTTCTTCAAGTGTTTCTTGAAGAGATTTACTTTTAACTATATTCGTTTTCATTCTACCTTTAATCTCATCATTTATAAGTTTTTTCAGTGTTTCAATTGCCAAATTTTTGTATTTCATCCCTTTTATTTCTTCTAAAAACTCATCTGATAGTATAGAAATATCTGGTTTTTTTATTCCAGCGGCGTCAAATATATCAATAACTCCATTAGAAACAACGGCTTTATCTACAATCTGTTTTATTGCAGTTTCGTAGTCTTCTACTGTGCTTTCATTGTCATTTCTACTAAACTTTATAAGTCTTGATTTTACTGCCTGAAAGAAAGCAACTTCTTCTTTTATCTCCATAGCTTTTGGATGGGGAACGGCTATGGCAAAGGCTTTTGAAAGAGATGTTACAGCGTCAATGTATCTTTTTTTACCGTTTTCAAGTCCAAGTATAAAATCTTCTGCTTCAAGGATTATATTAAGTTTTTGAGAAGTATCCGCACTGAAATATCGTTTGTAATCAAAGCCATAAAACATATCTTTCACAACTTCAAATTTTTCAAGCATAATTTTAACTGCTTCTTCTTGAAGTTTTGCAGGTTCTCCCTTCCCTCCACTTTCAGCATAAAACGACAAAGCCTCTTTTAAATCTGAGGCTATACCGATATAATCAACTATAAGTCCACCTGTTTTGTCTTTATAAACCCTGTTTACCCTTGCGATTGCCTGCATTAGGGTATGTCCTTTCATCGGCTTATCAATATACATTGTGTGTAAACAAGGCACATCAAAGCCTGTCAGCCACATATCAACTACAATGACAAGCTTTAGCTCATCTTCTGGGTCTTTAAATCTATCTGCAAGAATTCTCCTTTGTTCTTTTGTTAGATAAAACTTTGCAATCTCTGGTTCATCTGAAGATGAAGCTGTCATAACAACTTTTATTTTTCCTTTCTTTAGATCTTCACTATGCCAATCTGGGCGTAAATTTATGATTTCATTATAAAGGTTAACAGCTATTCTTCTTGACATGGCAACAATCATACCTTTACCGTCCATAACTTCAAGGCGTTTTTCGAAATGATTGACTATGTCGTTTGCTATCTCTTTAATCCTTGGTTTTGCTCCGATGAGGGCTTCAAGTTTTGCCCATTTTGTTCTAACTTTTTCTATTTCTGAAAGTCCTTTTTCGTCAAGCTCTTCTTCGTATTCTTTTATTAACTTTTTCCCTTCTTCTGTTAAGTTGATTTTTACAAGTCTGCTTTCATAATAGATTGGAACAGTTGCCCCATCTTCTACTGCGTTTGCTATGTCGTAAATATCAATGTAGTTTCCAAATACTGCTGGCGTGTTTCTGTCTGTTTTTTCAATTGGTGTTCCTGTAAAGGCAATGTATGTAGCATTTGGAAGTGCGTCTCTTAAATATTTTGCAAACCCATATTTTATTTCTCCTGTTTCTTTATCAACTTTTGCTTTTAATCCATACTGGGTTCTGTGTGCTTCATCAACAATTACGATGATATTATCTCTTTCTGATAAAGTCTCGTAAACATTTCCTTCTTCTGGCGAAAATTTTTGAATGGTAGTAAAAACTACTCCACCAGCATTTACCTTGAGAAGCTCTTTTAAATGCTCTCTGCTTTGAGCTTGAACAGGTTCTTGTCTGAGTATCTGTTTTGCAGAGGCGAAGGTGTCAAAAAGCTGGTCGTCAAGGTCGTTTCTATCGGTGATAACAACTATTGTTGGATTATTTATTGTTTGAATGATTTTTCCTGAATAAAAAAGCATAGATAAAGATTTTCCTGAACCTTGCGTATGCCATACAACACCAGCTTTTTTATCTCCTTCTGGTTGCGTTTTAACATCAGGTAGTCTATAGCTTGCTGGTGATTGTTTTAAAGTGAATATGTTTTTATTCCTGCCAATAGCTCTTATTGTTGATTTAATAGCTTTGTTTACTGCGTAGTATTGGTGATATGCTGCTATCTTTTTTGTGGTTTGTATTATGGTTTGTCCGTTTTCATCTTCTTTTTTTGATTTATCAAACAGAATAAAAAATCTTATGTAATCAATGAGAGTTTCTTTGTTTAAAAGTCCTTTTATTAATGTTTCAAGCTGACTTACAAGATGTGAAGCTTCTTTTTTGCCGTCAACAGATTTCCAAGCCATAAATCTATCGTATCCAGCAGATAAGCTTCCCATTTTTGCTTCAAGTCCATCTGATATGATTAAAATTTCGTTGTATGTGAAAAGTGATGGAATTGTTTGTTTATAGGTTTGAAGCTGGTTATATGCTGATTTTAATGTTGCGTTTTCGTCTGCTGGGTTTTTTAGTTCCATTATAACAAGTGGTAGTCCATTTATGAAAATAACTATATCTGGTCTTTTGTTTCTGTGATTTTCAATAACTGTAAATTGATTTACTACTAAAAAATCGTTGTTTTGTGGATTTTTAAAGTCAATCAGCCAGACTATATCGCCTTTTTCTATGCCATCTTTTGTGTAGCTAACTTTTATCCCTTCTGTTAGCATTCTATGGAAAATTTCATTATTTGCTATTAAATCTGGTGTGTGGATTTGGGTTAGTTGTTTTATGGCGTCTTCTACTGCGACTTCTGGTAAATCTGGATTTATGTTTTTTATGGCAGTTTTTAATCTATCAAACAATATCACATCTTCAAATGATTTTCTCAGCGGATTTTTTCCATCAGGGGCAATATCAGCACCGAAAAGATAGTCGTAGCCCTGCTGTTTTAAAAGCTCTATTGCAAAATTTTCAATCTTTGTTTCTGTAAGTTTAGACATGATAAACTCCAAAATTTATAAATAATAACCTTTAATCATTATGATTATTTCCTTCATTAAAATTCTCTAACTCATATAAATAGGCGTCAAAATCAACATAATAAAGTATCTCACTTGCGAGGTAAGAGTAATCTCCTATTTTAAACTCACCATAAAGCTCATCCCAATAATTATTAAAATCTTCTTGATCAGAATAGTTTATTTTTTCTTTTATATGAATTCGTGGATTTTCTGTTTCAAAACTTCTAATCAAAAAACAAGAAATTATCTCTACAGAAGAAATAAAAAATTCTTTTGATATATCATCAAATGGATCGTTTCTATTTTCAATTTCCTCAAGTGTTTTCCCATGACCAATTGTACCAACGTCGTTTCTTAATTCTCCAATTTTTTGAGCAATAGTTGCTAATGCAGATGATATTTGAGTTACTGCTTCACTACTTTTAAATCCAACTGCCTTAAATGCTTTTTTTAAAATCGATTGAATACTTGCTGTTGATTCTATTTGAACACCTTGTGTTTTACATATTTCTTTACCGATTGATTCAAGCATTGCTTTCATATTTTCTATAGCTAAACTAAAATCTGATTCTTTATATGCTTCTATTCTTTCAACATATTCATTAAGAGGTTCCCATCTACCATATAAGTTAATAATTTCTTTTAGCCTTTCCACAATTTACTCCAAAGTTACTATTTTACTCTTATTTTTCCACTCATTAATTTAGGTAAAAGTGTGTCTCGTAATTGTTCTAACTTGCGGATTTGTTTTGAATTTTCTATTTGTTTATCAATTAACGGTTGTATTTTCTTAGTCATATTTGCTAATTCATGATTTTTTGGAACTAAAACCATAGCATTGTCTAAATCTTTTCTTTTTATATGTCCCATTGTGGTAGCCTGTGACTTAGCAATTGCAATAAATTTATTAAGATGATATTTGCTCCACAGGTAATAAAACCATTTTGGGAATTTCTCAGAAGTAACTTTGAATAAATGTTGATTTAGGACACAAGTTTCACCATCCCAAATTTTTACTATTAATGAAGCTGACCAAGAAAAAATAACATCTCCATTTTTAACTATGTATTCTGGGCTTACTTCATTTGTTGCCCAATCGCAATCTTTTGAAATTCCGTTTCTCAGTTCTTTTATCTTTAATACTGGAAGTCTGTCCGTTTCATTTTTAGGAGGAAATTTCTGGCAAGCCAAACCATTTAAAAATGTTGCTATTGAACTAAGTGGCTGTTCCTTCCAATCCTCTTTGGCTTCTTCTATAAACCACTTTCTAAAAAGAGTTTGTGCCATTTCTTCAAGGGTTTTGTTTTGGCGGTGAAGCAGGTCTATTTTGTCATCAATACTTGACAACACCCCTGCAATAGCTTTTTGTTCGTTTAAAGCTTCAGGGATAAGGATTTCAAGGTTTTCAAATGTAGATTTAGTGATAGTATCAAAAACAGCACCATATGAAGCTCTTTTCAATTCATATATTTTATATTTAAGAAGATAATATAAAAAGTTATTTATAGATAAGCCTTCTTTTGCATTAATTCCATAATTGGATTGATTAAAAGCCATATCTTTATCTAGCATAGCGATAACACCAACAGTTCCTCTTGCTGATATAATTATTTGTCCTTTTTTTAAGATTTTGGTGCTACTATTTTTTAGTCCTAACTGTGTTATCTTTTCTTTTGCTTCTCTCACAAATTTTAAGCCATTATTGAAATCATTTACAGTAAGCCAATCTATATCTCCATTCCAATATTCTTTAACTTTTTTTGATGGTGTTCCACCACTAATTATTTCAGCAACATCTGTAAACTTAACCCTTTTCCACCCCTCAGGTATTCTCTCATTCATCAAAACTCCTCCATTTCACCCTTCACAGTTCATAATTCATACTTCATCCTTCATTTTTATTCTTTCCAAAATTTTCAAACCTTCTTTTTCCATTTTTGAAAATGCAAATACTTTTTTACCCAAATCCTTTAAAGAAGCTCCGATATGATAAACATCTTTGTCATCTATTATCAAAAATCTATCATGAATATTTTTTAATTTTCTTACTTCAATAGGAAGATATTGTGCATTATGTTTTTCTAAATCTAATTCAAGTTGTTTTGTTATTTTTCCAACATATATAATAGCTTTTACTTTAGTATTTCTCTTAGTTAATAAGGTAAATACACTTTCATCAATATAGTTGTCTATCAAAACTATAGATTTTTTTGCTGAACGGATTAAATCGCAAACAAACTTATAAGCATCAAAAATCTGTCCATCAAAAAATATTCCTTGTGTCGGAACTTCTTCATTGCTATCCAATGCGTTGAATAAGGCTTCAAATTTTTTATCATGTTCAATTAATTTGTATTCTACTTTTTCTAATCTGGAAAATATTTCAGCATTTTTTATAATAAATTTCCTCATAGCAACAAATGCTTTCATAATCTTTATACTGACATCTATAGCTGTTTTGCTTCTAAGCACGGCAGATAGCATTGCTACGCCTTGCTCAGTAAAGGCATAAGGTAAGTATTTTCTGTGTTTACCACGACCATTTTCTAAGATCACAAATTGTGATCTTAAAAGATCGTATTCCTCATTTGTAAGTTGAAACATAAAATCCTCAGGAAACCTTTCTTTATTCCTTTTTACTGCTTGGTTTAAGACCCTAACTTCTACACCATAGAGCTTTGCTAAATCACTATCAAGCATAACTTGGACACCTCTTATGGTGTAAATTTTAGCTTTAATATCCTCTATGTGTATTATTTCTTTACTCATACCTAAATATTTCTCCATTTTATTTTCTTTTTATACTTATTTTTAACAGCATTTTTTAATTTTGCTTTTTCTTTTTCTAAATCTTTTACAGACTTCCATTTATCTCTTTCTATTTCCTTAATGAACTCTTTTTCATCCTTCATAATTCATCCTTACATAGCTTCATCCTTCCTTCACCCTTCAAACGATATAAAATTCATTATCAACTTTACAAGTTGTTCTTTCTGTTCTGGCGGGCTTGCCGCTACAAGATATAATTTCAAGCTCTTTTAATTTTTCTTTGGTTAGCCTTTTTTCATTTATTGCATAACCTTTTATCAAATAGTTTTTCAAAACATTAGTTGCCCAAATTCTAAATTGAGTTGCTTTTTTAGAATTTACACGGTAGCCAACAGCAATGATTACATCAAGATTGTAATAAGTTATTTTTATCTTTACTTTTCTATTTCCTTCTAATTGAACTGTTTCCAAAATGGAAACAGTTGAACTTGGGTTTAACTCTCCTGTCTCAAAAATATTTTTAATATGTTTAGATATGGCAGCCTTTTGAACATCAAATAGATATGCGATTTGGTTTAAACTTAACCAAATCGTTTCTTCTTTAAGCTGAACCTCTATCTTTTTATCCCTATCCTCAAAAATAACCAACTGATTTCCACTTTCCATATTTTTCACCCTTCGCCCTTCATCCTTCACACTTCATAATTCAGAATTCATCCTTCATCTCTATTTTTCCAAGATTTTCTAGTATAAGTTTGTTTAATCTTTCTTCCTCTTTTAACTGCTCTAAAAATTCAGCTTTTAGCTTTGTAAACTTTTCTTCGAAATTAAAATCTTCTTCTTCTTCTGGAAGTCCAACATACCTTCCGGGTGTTAATACATAGTCAAGCTCTTTAACCTCTTCAATACTAACAGATTTACAAAACCCTTTTATATCCTCATAATTTTCATTTTCCCTTTGCCATTTATGGTAAGTATCAGCAATTTTTCTAATATCTTCTTCTGTTAAAATCCTTTGTCTTCTGTTTATAAGCTGTCCCATATCCCTTGCGTCAATAAAAAGGATTTGCCCTTTTCTCGTATCTTTGTTTTTTCTTAAAAACCATAAAGAAGCTGGTATTTGAGTATTTAAGAAAAGTTTTGAAGGCAGATTTACAATACAATCAACAATATCATCTTCAATCATATTTTTTCTGATTTCATACTCTGCTATCTGTTTTGTAGTTAAAGCTCCTTTTGCCAAAACAAAACCAGCCTTTCCGTGCGGTGCAAGATGAAAAATAAAATGCTGTATCCACGCATAATTTGCGTTTCCAACAGGTGGAACTCCATATTTCCATCTAACATCGTTTCTTAAAAGTTCTCCACTCCAATCACTATCATTAAAAGGTGGATTCGCAATTACAAAATCTGCCTTTAAATCTTTGTGAGCGTCGTTTAAAAATGAGCCTTCAGGATTCCATTTAACCTGTGATGAATCAATACCTCTAATAGCAAGATTCATTTTACACAGTCGCCATGTTGTTTGATTGCTTTCTTGTCCGTAGATAGAAATATCATTGATTTTTCCCTGATGTGCTAAAACAAACTTTTCAGACTGAACAAACATACCTCCACTACCACAACAAGGGTCAAAAACCCTTCCTTTATAAGGCTCAAGCATTTCAACTAAAAGCTCAACAACACTTCTTGGTGTGTAGAACTGCCCTCCCTTCTTACCTTCAGCAAGAGCAAACTGCCCTAAAAAATATTCAAAAACATGTCCTAAAATATCCGAGCTTTTCTCTTTTGCTTCATCAAAGGTAATATTACTAAAAAGGTCAATCAATCCTCCAAGACTTATAGGGTCAATATTCCCTCTTGCGTAAACTTTTGGCAATACTCCTTTTAAAGATGGGTTTTCTTTTTCTATAAGCTCCATTGCTTTATCTATAATTTTTCCAATTTCTGGATTTTTGGCATTTGCTTTTAGATAATCCCATCTTGCTTCAGGTGGAACGTAAAAAACATTTTCTGCAATATATTCATCCCTGTCTTCAGGGTCTGCTCCTGCGTATTCTCCTTTGCCTTTTTTCAGTTTTTGGTATAAATCCTCAAAAGCCTCCGAAATATATCTCAAAAATATCAGTCCAAGAACTACATGTTTATACTCTGCAGCGTCAATGTTTTTTCTTAATTTGTCTGCCGCTTTCCATAATTTTTGCTCAAAAGATTCTAAACTTTCCTTCTTATTTGCCATAGCTTTTTCCCTTTTTAAAATTTATTTTTTTTAATTCTCATCCTAATAGTCTAAAAGTTTAATAAATATGGATAATATAATTTCCTTTTCAAAAAGATACTAAGAAAATTTTAACAGCTTTTTAGTTCCAATAATCTAATTAATTATTTAATTTTATAGCTAATAACTCAGGTTATAATAAAAAGAAATAGAAAACTATTAGGTAGAATACTTTGATAATAGACAATCTGGCAAAATTAGAGTTTATATCAAAATGTATTAAGGTATAAATAATGGATAAGCTGTCTTTTAAAAAGGCAAATATGTCTTTGGTTAAAAGTTTAGTTGATTTAGATATTTTGATGGTAAAAGAAGATTTAGTTGATATTTATATTAACGACAAAAATTTACTGAAATTAATTTTGATATATGAATTGGAAAAAAATCACGATCTTGTAGGTTTTACTTTATATGATGAATTTGCTCCTTTTAATAATGAGTACTACTATTCTGAACTTTGGAATCACAATGGAGAAAAAGAAAAGAAAAATATTTATTTATTCTGTTGTGCAAGTTGCGGAGAGTATATGTGCTGGGGTTTAAGTATTGATATTGAGTTTACGGATAATGAAGTGATATGGAAGAATTGGAATATACATACTCCAAATGAAGAATTTAAAGATTTTCCAGAATTTAGGTTTGATAGAAAAGAATACAAGAAAGCCATTGATAGCTTAAAGGATATAGAAGAGTTAGAAATGAGCGATGATATCTTTTTGTATGTATGTCCTTTAGATTATTTAAAGGTAAAGATAAAGATAAATGACGAAGAGTTTTATTTCTCATTTGATGAATATGGAGATTCATTTGAGCCGATACTAAAACCAGAAATAGAGCTTAAAGGAACTTTCAAATTTAGCTATTTTGACCAAAGCATAGAGATTTCTGTTGAAAATAAAGAAATGAAATTCGGTTTTTTTAAATTAGTTAAACTTGCAAAAGTTTACACATTGATTCATAAAAAATACTTTTATCTAATCTCTGAAAAATACCCTGAACTTTACAATGTATGGTTATTACGAGCAGTAAAATCTCATTTTGACGATTTGATATATCAAAATTTTATTGTGGAAATAGAGTTAGGAAGTTTTAATGAAGAAATAAAAATTTTCCCTAAAGAAATAATAAATAAAATTGCAAATGAATTTTTTAAAAACAACAAAACATTTAGCACACATTTAGTTGGTTTTAAATATAACTCTTATAGATTTGAAACTCCAAATATAGAAAGTAAAGAGATATATCTAATGTGGGAAAGTGATAATGAACACGATTCAAATGCTGTTATTGTTGTAGATAAAAATGCTCAAAAATTAGGATATTTAAGAAAAACTATTTCTCCTTTTCTTATGGGAATTCTAAAAGAAAAACTGTTCTTAAAAGGCAAAGTCATAAAATATATAAACCAGGATAATATTTTTCTAGAAGTATATTTAGAGGAAAAACATAGTGGAATTCATAGTTGAAACAAGAAATGTGAGAAAGGTTTTTTATACAGAAGGAGATAAGGTAGAAGCCTTAAAAGGTATATCTGTTCAGATAAAGCAAGGTGATATGGTTGCCATAATGGGGCCTTCAGGTTCAGGGAAAAGTACATTTTTACATATATTAGGTGGCATCGATATCCCAACGGAAGGGACGGTAATATTAGATAACACAGAAATTTTTAAACTGAATGAAA
>Ga0256832_1002249_pt1 | contig 13213 bp, 10 predicted proteins | sample 134614metaG_FD_190534 | JGI IMG/M metagenome (GOLD analysis project Ga0256832, IMG submission 190534) | Hydrothermal vent microbial communities from Lau Basin, Pacific Ocean - 134-614 | ecosystem: Environmental > Aquatic > Marine > Hydrothermal vents | place: Pacific Ocean: Lau Basin | collected... | reverse complement strand
CTGATGGGGCTTCATACTATATCGACGGTGGCGATACCCTATTAGTAACTGCAAATCAAAATACGGAAAAAGAAAAAGTTTATGGATTATCTGTCGGGATGAATGCTAAAATTGGGAAAATTGATTTATCGAGCAATATGGTTTATACAAAGGGAGATATATTAGAGGACGGTATTGTTAAAAGTCCGGCTGCTCATATTCCCCCATTATTTGGAAATATCAAAATAGGGTATAAAACAAACAAATTAAATGCAAGATATATATATGTTTTTAACGATGCAAAACCTATTAACCAATACGGTGGCTCTGTTGATAATCCTGAAAACGCTACTGTTGATGGGACATATGCTTGGGCTACTCATAACATATATTTGAATTTTAAATTATTGGAACGATTAAATATAAATTTTGCTATCGAGAATATCTTGGACATACACTACAGAAGTTTTTCTTCGGGAGTAAGTGCTTCGGGAAGGAATTTTATTATTGGTATAAGTGGTAAAATATCTAAAAATTAAAACTCTATCATTACCAACCTCAATTTTTCGTTTCGATAGCTGGGGACTATTAATTCATTATTTGATATCTGCAAAGATTTATTAAATGCCAAATTAAGATTATACAAGTCTGTTGAGAATATTGATTTTCGGTTGCTCTTCCCTAATGGATTGATGGAAAACATCATTATTTGATTTTGATCTCTGATCTCATCATTGAATATAATCTTGAGTAATGAAGGGGTTTTAAAAATAAAAACAGATGAATAAATACCATAATCATTTGAAGAAAATTGGTGTTTTGGTATAATTTTATGCCAAAACAAATCTCCGTCTTCATGCAGGGATACTATACATAGTTCCCTGAATACATAATCGATATTGCTTCTAAAGCCGCGGGTTCTAAAGTGGATATCATTATTTTGTCTTGATATTATTTCCTTTATCTCAAAGACGATAATTATGCCCCCGTCATTTCTAAAAAGAATATCTTTTATGTGAATATTATTGATATAATTTTTGATTTTTTTACTTCTTAATCTATAAAAATCTTTCAATAGTCCTAAGCTGTACTTCTTTTCTGTTTTTTTGAATTGAGTGATAAATTCATCAGCTCTTAATACAAAATAACCATTGCTCTTATCACTGTATTGCTTGCTTTTTACACCTACAATATTCAACGCATTATTTATATTGTCGTATTTGGCTGTAAAATTATTGATTTTATAATCTATACTGATTGTTTGTGATTTGGCTTTTTCCTTATCGTTGGTAAATGCATTTACTATTAATTTATGTTTGGAGGGATTAAAAATCGAAGGTGTTTTTTCGAATATTGTATAAAAAGTTCCCGTATTTGAAATTAATGCCATTCTAAAATCGGTATTGAAATTTATTTTATCAAAGTCAACTATTTTGGAATAAGTGGCTTTGAGCTTTTCGACATCAATTCTAATAAAAAGCACTGATTTGCTACTTGTTTTCTTGAATATAAGTAGTTGTTTTTCATCTTCTGACTCGGTAAATTTAAATCTTCTTTCAAGCAAGTCTCTCTTTCGTACAATTATCTGACTTGAATCAATCCTATTACCTACATTGTCATATCTATATGCATTTACAATTTCATTTTTTTTATCTATATAAGAATAGACCAAAACCCAAGTTTTTGGTTCGTGCGAGATTGAAATTATTCTTATTTTCTTCTTTTCAAATCCCAGTGGTCTTGATGTATATCTATGCAATTTACTGTCGAAGATATTCAGTATATACTTTTTGTCACTATTCTCAAAAGTCAAAATTTTATTGCCGACTTGCCCAATCAGAGCGAATAAATCATCATTTCTTACGTCTAATGCCGGGGCAATAGATATTTTTTGTCCTTTGGCAAAAAAACTCAGGGTAAAAAGAAAGATAAAAAACAATGATTTTGATTTCATGTCATAAAAATATAAAAAAAATATTATTATTCGCTTCCAATAAACTATTATCTTAAAATATATGTTTAAAAGTTTATTGTTTTATAAGTAAATTAAAATTTTTACCCTTTGGAAGAACAAAAAACCGATATATTACACAAAGTCCATATTTCAAAAGTTGTGCTTCCTATTTTGATAGGTATTGTGGTTCTTGCATACATGATTTATCGTCAATTCAACTGGGAAGAGTTTAAGAAAATACAATGGAATTTTCATACTTATTTCTGGATTGGAATGGCAATTTTTATTTATATTATAAGACATTTTTTTATTTCTGCAAGGCTGAGATTACTTTCCGGTTTTGAATTCAGTTGGAAAAAAGCCATAGAATTGATATTTATATGGGAATTTTCATCTTCCGTATCTCCAACGAGTTTTGGAGGCTCCGCAGTCGCTTTATATTTTTTATCACACGAAAAATTGCAGACATCCAAGTCAATAACACTTGTGCTATATACAGTTGTCCTTGACTCTTTGTTCTTTTTATTATCATTACCTATATTGATATTCACGATTGGACCTTTGGTATTCAGACCCGGACTGACATCTTTTTGGGAAGGAGATAACCACCTGTATATTTTTGCTTTGATATATGTGGGGATGTTGTTTTACACGGCATTTTTCTTCTATGGATTATTCTTACATCCTGAAAATATCAAAAAAACACTACATTGGTTAGCAAATAGAAAGATATTAAAGAGGTTTAAGCAAAATCTTGTAAGAGTAGGTAATAATGTCGTTTTGGCGTCACATGAGCTGGGAAGTCAAAAGTTTACATATCATCTCAAAGCATTTTTTTATACCGGTGCTGCCTGGTTTTTAAGGTTTTTTGTGATAAATCTATTAATCATTGCGTTTAGTTCGGTTTCGATTACCGATTTGATATCCCAGATTATTATATACGCTAGAAGTCAAAATCTATATATTGAGACGTCTTTTACCCCTACGCCCGGAAGTACCGGTTTTGCAGAGTACCTATTTAGTGGTTTTTTTCATGATTATATCCCTGTGGGATTAGCTTTGGTCATCGCCATAATTTGGCGGTTGATAACGTATTATACATATTTATTTGCAGGAATCATTATAGTTCCTAATTGGATTAGCAAGATTCTCAAAAATAAATAGTGCCTGCACGAAAACAGGTGTATTTCATTTTTTCACTTTTCCCATTCTTTGCCTCTGACTCCCAAAGGAGAATCAACCCGCAACGCGAAAAAATGAGATGCACCCTATAAGTTGCATACTTTATTTAAAAAATTAGCGTTGAATAGTCCGTTATAATGTCTGTAATGCTGTTATTTCAGTAATTTTCATAAAATAGTTTTTTTATTATTGTGACTTATTAATTAATTATTACATTTGTAGCTTGAATCAAATATTTTATGCCAAATAATTTTTAGAATTAAAATTGAATATATTATGTATCGTTTTAGAGGCTATTTGGTGTTATTTCCGTTATTGGACAGATTTCAACTATTCTGTTGTTAAATTTAAAAATAAACATATGAAACGAGTATCATTATTATTGGGTATGATGTTTTTTACTTTTTCGATTTTTGCCCAAAATCAAGATGATGAAATTTTATTTACTATTGCCGACGAGGCTGTTCCGGTATCTGAATTCTTATACATTTACACCAAAAACTTGGGTGATAAAGCTGATTTTTCAAAGAAAAGCCTAAAAGAATATTTGGATTTATATACAAAATTCAAGCTTAAGGTGAAAAAAGCAAAAAGCATGAAGTTGGACACTTCCAAATCATTCAAAAACGAGATGAATGGCTATAGAGAGCAATTGGCAAAATCCTATCTTGTTGACAAGGAGGTAAATGAAAAAATGATAAGAGAAGCTTATGACAGGATGAAAAAGGACTTGAAAGTACGTATGATTTTAATCAGCTTTTCAAGAGACAAAAAGAATGAATCCGAAGTAAAAAACAAAATCGATAATATCTATAAAGAATTAAAAGAAGGTAAATCTTTTTCTTCACTGGCGAGAAAATATTCTGACGATAGATATAGCAACAAATCAGGAGGAGATATTGGTTGGGTAACAGCAATGCTACCAAATGGATTTTATGAATTTGAAAACAGGATATACAATCTGAAAAAAGGCGAATTTTCAAAACCTTTCAAAACTGATTACGGCTATATGATTGTGAAACTCGAAGATGAACGTCCGGCTCGAGGGGAAATAGAAGCGGCTCATATTCTGATCAGGGATAGGGTAAAAGGTAAAGTCAATCCAAAAGCCAAAGCAAAAATCGATAGCCTTTACAGAGCATTGCAAGCCGGAGCTGATTTTGAGAAATTGGCTAAAAAATATTCAATGGATGTCAAGACTGCCGGTAAAGGCGGATATCTCGGTTTTTTTGGTATCAATAAATATGAATCAAAATTTGAAGATCAAGCTTTTGCATTGAAAAAAGATAATGATATTTCAAAACCGTTTAAGACATCTTTGGGCTGGCATATAATCAAAAGGTTGAGTAAACCGGGGATTAAGCCTTTCGAGCAAACAAAGCGCTCACTTGCCAATGAAATGAATAAAAATGAAAGATATAAAATCGCAAGAAAAGCTTTGATAGCAAGAATCAAAAAGGAATCCGGCTTTAAAGAGTACAAAAATGCATTCGATAGATTCGCTGCAAAACTCGACAAAAGTTTTTATTCATTCAAATGGAATATCCCTGAATACAAAAATGAAGATCTTTGCGTAATCGGCGACAAAAAATATACATTGGAAGACTTTGTAAATTATTGTAAGAAAAATCAAAGAGCGAGATTGAAACTGTCTAAAAGAGAACCGGTCAAAGACTCCGCATTGAAAATGTACGATAAATTCATCGATGATATATGTATAAAATATGAGGAACAACACCTTGAAGACAAATATCCCGACTTCAAGTTTTTGATGAAAGAATACACGGAAGGTAATCTGCTTTTTGAAGTTATGGAAAAAGAAGTGTGGAACAAGGCTTCAAAAGATACTGCCGGACTGAAAAAGTTCTATGAAAATCACAAAAACAACTATAAGTGGAAAAAACGAGCTGTTGTGAATGAATATACTATCCATACGGATAATCCTAAATTGATTAAAAAAATACTGAAATACAGTAAGAAAAAAAGCCATAAGAAGCTTCTGAAAAAATTTAATAAAAAAGAGAAACTGATTACTTTTTTATCAAATAAATACGAAATAGGTGACAAGGAGCTTGAGGGAATTGAATTTAAAGTGGGCACAATGACAGAACCCGTTATGAACAAGAAGAAAAAAACAGTTGTGTTCAAGAAAATAGTTGATATCATTCCGGAATCATTGAAGTCTTTGGATGATGCTAAGGGCTATATAATCGCAGATTATCAAGAATTTCTTGAAGACAAATGGATTAAAAGTCTTGAAAAAGAATATCCTGTGAAGATTAATGAAAAGGTATTCAATAAAATGATTAGATAATTGAGAACTGATTTGATTAGAAATTATTTGCCTTATGATTTTGCTCTTCGTTTATGGAGAGAATTTCCGGAGAAATTATTTTTTTTACCGGTATTATTTTTGATTTTGGGCTGTGCTGATAATAGTAATTCGGATGTTCAGAAAGGGGATATAGCAGCAAAGGTGTATGATAGAACATTGTATTTCTCCGATATCAAAATTGATTTTCCGCAAGAAATATCTGATAAAAATCGTTCCAATCTGATAAATTCCTACATAGAACATTGGGTAAGAAAGGAAATATTGGCTCATGATGCTGCCAAAAGAATTGAAGATTTCAACAGGATTAATAGCTTGGTTGAAGATTATAAAAACTCTTTGATTATAGATGATTTTAAAAATAAATATATCTCGGACAATTTGGATTCAACTATTACAGAGCAAGATTTGAATAAGTTTTATTCCGAAAACAAACATCAATTTATCCTCGATCATCCTGTTGTGAATATTATCTATGCCAAATTTAAAGACGATAAGCACAATTTGGATAAGTTTTATGAAAATTGGAAGAAAAAGAGGTTTAGATATATCTCCGATTATTGTGCTAAAAATAGTGATGAGTATCTTTATAAAAAAGATGTTTGGTATGATTTAGACGATGTAAAAAAAACATTGCCCTCGTTCTTAAGAAAAAAGAAAGACTCTTATGAGGTACAAATTAATAAAAAAGGATATGAATATTTTCTAAAAGTATTTGATACAAAACACAAAAATGAAAATATTCCGTTGAATATTGTGAAAAAGGATATAGAAAAACTGATTTTGCAAAAAAGAAAATCGGATTTGATAGATAAATATATTGAAGAACTTTATAAAAAAGAAATAGATAGTGATAAGATAAAAATCTATCGTTAGAAATAAAAAATTAAAACAGATGAAAAAAATATTGATTGTTATTTTATTTATATACTCATTTTCGGCTATCGCTCAAGAAAGAAAATTGATTGATAAGGTAATTGCACAGGTTGGTAGCGAATTGATTTTGTTGTCGGATTTGGAGACTGAGTATAATTATATGAAATCCATGAACCAAGACCCTGGAGAAAATGCAAAATGTATGATTTTGGAGCAAATAATGGCTCAAAAACTGATGATTACTCAAGCAAAGATTGATAGTGTTGAGGTTTCAGACGAACAAGTTGATGCACAATTGGATTTGAGAATGGAGTCAATCCTACGGCAAATGGGAGGAGATGAGGAATTGTTTAAACAATATTATGGTAAGAGTGTGGCCGAAATGAAGCAAGTGTATAAAGACGATATCAGAAACAAATTATTGGCTGAAAGTATGCAACAGCAATTGATGTCCAATATAACCATAACTCCAAGTGAAGTAGTCGAGTTTTTTAATTCTATCCCGGCAGATAGTTTGCCGTATTTCAATAGTGAAGTCGAAATATCACAATTAATTATTAATCCGGTAATAAACGATGCGGAAAAGAAAAAAGCCTATGATAAGGCTAAAGAGATAAAAAAGAGATTGGATGAAGGTGAAGATTTTAAGACTTTGGCAAAGAAATATTCCGATGATCCCGGTTCCGCTGCTAAAGACGGGGATTTGGGATGGGTAAAAAGAGGCTCGTTTGTTCCAAAATTTGAGGCTGTCGCTTATGGCTTGAAAAAAAATGAGATTTCCGATATTGTAGAAACAGAATTTGGCTATCATATCATCCAATTGCTGGAAAGAAGAGGAAATAGTATCCATGCAAGACATATATTGATAAAACCCGTTTTGACAACGGCGGATTTGAATAAAGCTAAAGAAAAATTGGATTCTATCAGAACACTTATAGTAAAGGATTCAATGCCTTTTGAACTTGCAGTAAAAAGGTTTTCGGACAAAAAAAGCATGAGCTACAACAATAACGGAAGGATGACAAATCCCAAAACTCAAACTACATTCTTTGAGATGAAAGATTTGCCACCGGATATTTATTTTGCCATCGAAAACCTAAAACCCGGGGATATAACCGATGTCATGGAAACCACAGACGAAAGAGGAGAAACAAAATACCAAATACTAAAGGTCATAACCAAGACCGAACCGCATAGAGCCAGCTTAAAAGAAGATTACTCAAGAATACAAAATTTTGCCAAGGCAAGTAAAAAGAATGAGTATATCAATAATTGGGTAGAGGACAAAATCAGATCCACATATATAAAAGTAGATAAGGAATATCAAAAATGTCCAAATATCAAGTTGTGGATTGGTGAAAGTGACTTGTAAGCAAATACACTTAAACCTAATAGGTTTTTGAATACTATAAGGTTTGAGAAAGCCCTGATAAGCAAATGTCTCTGACTTTGTTCTTGTGATAATGGGTGCATTTCATTTTTTCACGTTGCGGGTTTATTCTCCTTTAGGAATCCGAGGCAAAGCAATGGGTAAAGCGAATATATGAAATACGCCTGTGATAATTGCATAACTCATTTGCTAATGCACAGGTTCTTTAACAATCAAGTGAGATCTACTCCCCGGATTTTACTCAAAATCATTTTTGTCTTCAATACGACAATCTTATAACAAAGACGGAATTTATTAAACTCACCTGAGGAAACCATTGTTCTATCTGAAATAATTCTAAATAACTAATATAATAATAATGAAGATAGAAAATAATAAGGTTGTGACAATTTCATATTCGGCTTTTGACAATAATACAGGCGTTTTGCTTGAGAGCAATAATAATTCAAATCCCCTACAGTTTATTGTAGGTATGGAACATGTAGTACCCGGTTTGGAAAAACAAATAATTGGGCTAAAAGAAGGTGAGTCCAAAGAATTTGTTGTTGAATCTAATGAAGCTTATGGTGAGATAAAAGCTGATGCAGTCAAAGAGTATCCGATAGAACAATTCAAAGGAATAGACCTTAAGAAAGGTATGACTCTTGTAAATCAAGATCAAAATGGAAATCAAATTTATGTGAAAGTTGCGGATTTTGATAAATCAAATGTCAAAATTGACTTCAATCATCCATTATCAGGTAAAGATTTGAAGTTTAACGTAAATATTTTAGAGATTAGAGAAGCGACAAATGATGAACTCACATATGGTCAAGTAATAAATGAAGGTGACGGTTGTGGTTGCGGAAGCGGTTGCGGATGTCATTAAAGAGAAATTCTTAATTTTTTGTTTAGTTAGGGTAGTGATTATTCATTACCCTATTTATTTGTTTCTTCCATTAGCCCTGCTTCTTTTAGTTTTTGCAAAAATTCCTCTTCTGTATAGATTTCGACTGTGCCCAATTGTTGTGCTTTTTTAAGTTTTGATCCTGCTTTTTCACCTACTACCAATACATTTAGATTTTTTGATACGGCACTTATATTTTTTGCTCCTGCTTTTGAAGCTAGTTCTTGCGCTTCTTTTCTAGTCACTTTGCTCAATTTTCCTGTGAATAAAATGGTTTTGTCAAGGAAAGTAGCATTTTCCACCACTTCAACGGGTTTATCCTCATCCGTTTGCTTTGTATTAACGCCCAATTCTTCCATCCTTTTTAGTATTCGGATATTTTTTTCATCGCTAAACCATTCCATCGCAGTATTGGCAACACTAGGTCCAATATCATGAATCGAAGTAAAATCATCTTCTGTCCAGTTTTGAAGTTCCCAAATATCTCCAATCCTTTGGGCGATTAATTTTGATGCTTTTTTGCCGAGGTGTTTTATACTTAAGCTGTGTAAGAGTCTCCATACCGGATTGGATTTTGCTTTTTGTACTGCCTTTCTGATGTTTTCAGCTGACCTTGTTCCAAATCCTTCAAGTTGGGAAATCAGCACATAATCCAAGTCATAAAAATCCGACATATCTTTAACCCAACCCAACTCCCAAAATCTTTTGACATATGATTCTCCAAAACCATCAATATTCATTCCGGGTTTCGAGACGTGAAAGATCAATTTTTGCAAATCCACTTTCCCACAAACACAGTTATCGCAATACCAAGCGGATTCTTCTTCTTCCTTGGTTAGAAATGCTTCTTGATCGGTGTCATTCATAGGGCATTTTTCGGGAAATTTAACCGGTATTTCCTCACCTGTTCTCAATTCTGGCAATGACTTTACTATATATGGTATCACTTCACCTGCTCTTTCCACGATCACCTTATCGCCGATGCGGAGATCTTTTTTATTGATAAAGTCTTCGTTGTGGAGGGAAACGGATTTGACTACTACTCCAGCTATTTGTACCGGAGATATTTTTGCTACAGGAGTGATTGTGCCGAATCTTCCTACTTGAAATTCCACTCTTTCCAATGTTGTAACAGCTTGTTGTGCCTTAAATTTGAAAGCGATTGCCCATCTGGGATGATGCATGGTATAACCGCATTTTTCTTGTATATCAAAATCATTGACTTTGATAACCATTCCGTCAATTTCATAAGGAAGTTGTTCTCTTTTTGCCTCCATTTCATTACAAAATGCTATCGCTTCATCAATGCCTTTGCAGAGTTTTGTTCCTTTTTCCGGCACTTTAAAACCCAATTCTTTTAAAAAAGCAATGGTATTGGTAAGTGAGTTGAATTGTTTCAGCATATCATTACCATCTCTATCTTCGGCAAAAGACATTTGGTAAGTAATGACAGAGAGATTCCTTTTTCTCACTTCCTCTGTATCTTTCATTCTAAGGCTTCCCGATGCAGCATTTCGAGCATTTGCAAATACAGCCAATCCCTCTTTCATTCTCTCTTCATTGATTTTATCAAATCTATCTTTTCTTATCAATGCTTCTCCGCGAAGTTCAACTTTGAATATATTTTTAGAAGAAAATCTCGCTTTTAATGGTATTGTGTAAATAACCTTGGCATTTGGTGTGATGTCATCACCCTCAATACCATTCCCTCTGGTCGCAGCTCTGTACAAAAAATCATTTTCATATACAAGAGTCATAGTACTTCCATCGTATTTTGGTTCAATGGAATATTCTATCACAATACTTTCATCCAATTCTGCCAATTTTCTCACTTGTTTGTCAAAGTCCTTTAAATCCTCAGCATTGTATGAGTTTTCCAGAGAAAGCATTGGGGACAAATGGGAGACTGTAGGAAAATCTTCAGTCAAATCACTGGATACTCTTTGTGTAGGAGAATCCGGAGTGATAAGTTCAGGGTGTTCTTCTTCGAGCTTTTTTAGTTTTTGAAATAATATATCGTAATCATAATCCGAAATTACAGGATTGTCATTGATATAGTATTTCCATTCGTGATAATTGATAAGACTTCGTAAATCATTAATATCTTCAATTGTCAATTCTTTATTTAAAAATATTTGAGTTAAATCGAAGTATTGTTTTTCTTGCTGAGCTGTGTACATCAATATATATTGTTATGTTTTTATAATATAATCCTGCAAATTAATGAAAAAACAAAGAATGTTAAAAGATTTGAAAAAAATAACTGTTAAATTATTAAACCTTTTTGCATCATCTTAGTCAAAATAGCGAATATAATAAATATATGGATATTACAGACGAGCGAATATTGGAGTTGATAAAGAATGAAAAAACCTTAAATGAAGGGTTTAAGCTTTTGATGACAAAATATCAAGAGAGACTTTATCACCATATACGCTCTATATTAAAAAATCATGAAGATACTGATGATGTTCTCCAAAATACATTTATAAAGGTGTTTAAGTATGTTAGAAAATTTGAAGGTCGCTCAAATTTGTACACTTGGATGTTTAGAATAGCGACAAATGAGTCAATGACATTTTTAAATAAAAATAAAAGAAGTAGTGAATTTATTAGTGATATACAAATTGAAAATACAAAAAAAACACAGTTTAACCAAAGTGAATTGGATGGAGAGAAAATCAAAAAAGTATTGCAAGGTGCTCTTCAAAAATTACCGGTAAAGCAAAAAGAGGTTTTTAGCCTCAGATACTTTGAAGAGATGAGTTACAAGGATATGTCCGATGCATTGGGGACTTCTGTTGGAGCGCTCAAAGCATCATATCACCATGCTGTAAAAAAGATTGAAGCGTATGTTACACAACTGTATGCATATTAGAGTGTATGCTGATAAACAAAACACAGTAGTATATAGAGTATAACTAAAAAGACATAAAAAACTTAAAAACAAAAAGTAAGTACATGAAAACTGAAATAAAAGAAGAATTAATCGAGATGGATTCAATACTGAGTAAATTTGATAATGAAAAAGTATTCTTAGCTCCCGATGATTATTATGATAGGATGCAAAATGCGGTCTTAAAAAAAATAGAGAATGACGGTAAAAGTCAGCAGAGAATTATCAGGCTTAGTTGGATAATGGGTATAGCAGCTAGTTTGGCGCTTATATTGGGTATTGTATTTATGATGGGAAGGACTTCAACAAAGCAGAATGCCTTGAGTATAGAGGAGGTTTATGAATATCTTGATGAAAATGTGGATATGCTGGATGATGAAGCGATAACAAATATTGCAAAAGACTACAATATGAATTTTGATGATTTCTATTATTCTGATGATCTTAATGAATACTTAGAAGAGAATATAGATGATATCTCGGAGGAAGATTTAGAACAAATTTTTTAATAATAAAACTATTTACAACCATGAAATTTCTAATGATTATTGCATCAATGATGTTTTTTCTTTCAGCTACTAATGCTCAGGATATAAAACCCGGTAAAAGAAAAGCTATTGAGAAAATCGAAGCACACAAAGTGGCTTTTATTACCAAAGTATTGGATTTAACTCCTGAAGAAGCCCAAAAATTTTGGCCCTTGTACAATGAATATTCAGAGAAAGAAAGGCAGCTCAGAAGTTCTTTTGAAGCAAACAAGCCCAAAAAAGGTATGTCTGAAGAGGAAGCAAACAATGTGATTGACTACTATTTTGAGAATGAGCAACAGAAATTGACTCTAAAGAAAAATTATTACGACAAGTTCAAAATGATTTTACCTGCAACAAAAGTAGTAAGACTGCATTTTGCTGAAAACCGATTCAAAAGGAAACTGCTAAAAAAGCTTAGAAAAAACAAAAAGATAAAAAGAAGAATGAGGGATTAAACCAGTGTATTTTTTCATAATTAAAGTAGAAGGATGATTTGTAGTGAATCATCCTTTTTTTATTTGATTAAATAAAGATTCCCGTCAGGGACTAAACATGGGTATAAAAAAGACTACAAGAATCATTTTACGTATTATCAGGGAATTATATTTTAGGTAAATTACGTATCGTGCTGTTATTCATCACATTAAATATATGTTAAAAAATATGTGTTTTTTATTGAAAAAAATTGAACTATTTTAAGTCAGATGATGTTTCTATATCACGCCTCTGAAATTATGAGCTTGATCAAATGTGATCGTTTTAAGAGGAGATGATGTATTGATTTTGATTCGAAGGAAATTGATAGTGACGTACAATATTTTATATTAAAAATTATTTTTTTAAATAAATTATTAATAATATCTTATTGTGCAAATAACTGAAACATAGCTAATTGATATTTTTCAAGAAAAATAAACAAAACTTTTTTTAAAATATTTTGAAAAAAGTTTGGTCAGTAAATAAATCGGGCGTACTTTTGCACTCGCTTTTGAAAAACATAATGATTGTTTTGAAAAAATAAAGTGGAAGATCATTGATATTATTGATAGAAAATAATAGGTAAGAAAAGAAGAAGTGAACGTTTAGAAAAGAGGCGGGCAATCGGACTCAAACAAATAGAAGAAAATACTATGGAGAGTTTGATCCTGGCTCAGGATGAACGCTAGCGGGAGGCTTAATACATGCAAG
>Ga0256832_1002248_pt1 | contig 13213 bp, 5 predicted proteins | sample 134614metaG_FD_190534 | JGI IMG/M metagenome (GOLD analysis project Ga0256832, IMG submission 190534) | Hydrothermal vent microbial communities from Lau Basin, Pacific Ocean - 134-614 | ecosystem: Environmental > Aquatic > Marine > Hydrothermal vents | place: Pacific Ocean: Lau Basin | collected... | reverse complement strand
CGCAAATTGGTCTTGCCTCCATACTGAATAGCCAAACCAAAATTCAAAACTATTGATTTAGCATGACCGATATGCAAATAACCATTGGGTTCAGGAGGAAAACGGGTTGCTATCTCAGTATATTTCCCCTTTTTTAGATCACCCTCAATTATTTGTTCGATGAAATTCAATGATTTTTTTTCTCTTTTCGCCATATTATATCTTGTATTAACGGCACAAAAGTAATTAAAAATACAATGATATGTTAAAAACTTATAAATCTCTTTGAAAAAAAGCAGATTTTTCAGCAAATAATTTCCATTTATCTTTATGTTCAAATGGAATTTGAACCCATTGTTTCATCGGTCTATTTTTTCCAGTTTGAATACAACTATTATCTACAAGAATATAACTTATATTTTAAATTCTACTAAATATTGCTTAGAAATTAACTTATTACTAATAATTCATGAATTTTCTTCGGGCGTTAATTTGCATTTATCCTCTGATTTTCTTGAAAAATGCGGAATAAAAATATAAACTTCTTCCGCATATAAGTGCGTTAGCGATTATATTTGGCTTTATCGTTATATAAAGACATTCTCTAAGAATTAAGCAAAACTTCATTAATTATTGAACTTAAAAGGTTATTTGTATATTTGCAAAAAGACCCATAAAATATGCAAGAAAGTCAAAATATTGAATGGAAACAGAATTGGCGAGATGAATATCTAAAATGGATTTGTGCTTTTGCAAATGCTCAAGGAGGAAAATTGTATATTGGAAAAAATGATGACGGTGAAATAACAGGTTTAGACAATATTAAGCGTTTATTAGAGGAAATTCCAAACAAAATTCAAACACGTCTTGGAATCATTTGTGATGTGAATCTAATTGAAAGTGAGAATTTAAAACACATTGAAATATTAGTAAAAAAATATGATGTTCCAATCTCTTTTCAAGGAAAGTATTATTTTAGAAGCGGTAGCACAAATATACTTTTACAAGGTACTGAGTTAAGCAATTTTTTACTAAGAAAAACAGGAAAGACTTGGGATGATGTTGTTGAACCAAGGGCAACTTTAGGTGACATAGAAATCTCAGCAATTGAATCATTTAAAAAAGGTGCTATTTTAAGTAAGAGAATGCCATTTATTAAAAATGAAAAAGATATTAAAGTAATACTTGATAATTTAGTTCTTCTTGAAAACAATCAGCTAAAACGAAGTGCTGTTATTCTTTTTGGCAAAAACCCAGAAAGATATTATATTAATGCTTATGCAAAAATTGGAAGATTTGGTAAAAGTGATGATGATTTAAAATTCCAAGAAGTTGTTGAAGGAAATGCATTTCAGTTAGCGGATAAAATTCTTGATGTTCTTGATAGAAAATTTTTAATTTCACCTATTTCATATAAAGGACTTCATAGAGTTGAAAATTGGGAATATCCTTATGAAGCAATTAGAGAATCTTTAATAAATGCAATTATTCATAGAGATTATATGGGTGCTCCTATCCAAATTAGTATTTATGATGATAGATTTATTGTTTGGAATGAAGGAACTTTGCCAAATGGTTTAACAATTGATGATTTAAAGAAAAAGCATTCTTCACGACCTCAAAATCCATTTTTAGCCAGCACTTTTTTTAAAGGTGGTTTGATAGAAGCTTGGGGAAGAGGAACAATTAAAATAATTAATGAATGTTTAGATGCAGGACTTCCGGAACCGAAAATAGAACTTTCTTCAGGTGGAATTAAAGTAACAATATTTAAAGATATTGATATTGAGGATAAACTAAGAAATATTGGCTTAAATAATAGGCAAATTAAGGGAATTCGATATTTGAAAGAAACAGGAAAAATCACAAATAGTGATTACAAAAATCTTAATAACATTTCAAAAGCTACGGCAACAAGGGATTTAACAGAGTTGTTAAATAAATTTGAAATTATTATTAAAGTTGGTGAGACAGGAGTTGGAACTTTTTATACTTTAAAAGAGAATTAATTAAAGGGCTCAAATAGGGCTCAAAGGGCTCACGAAGGGTTCAAATAGAACTCAAAGGGTTCATTTTAATTCGATTAAATTCTGAAAGTAAATATAAATCTAACATTTCTACTTCAATATCAAGAATAATACAAATCGCTAACACTAGATATAACACCATAGCCGCCTAACGTCAGGCTACGCTGCATATCATTATCCGTTCTACTATCATATTCGAAATTTCATATTTTGTAAGAATATGAGAAGTCTAAATTTGTTTTAATTGAGAATTGGACTTAATTTTACATAATGAAAACAATTTATATTGACACTTCGGCATTTGGGGGTAAATTTGATATTGAATTTCAATATTGGGCAGAAAGATTTTTAAAAAAGTATTATCTTCAAACATTAAATTGATTTATTCAGATGTAGCTGAAGATGAACTTATAAATGCACCTCAAAGAATAAAAGATTTTGTCGAAACAATTCCTAAGAAAAATCTTCTTAAAACAAGATTATCAAAAGAAGCAATTATACTTGCTGAAAAATATTTAGAAGAAAAAGTTGTCGGAAAATCTAGTAGAGCAGATTGTTATCATATTGCAATAGCTACAATTTTAAAGGTAGATATATTGGTTAGCTGGAACTTTAAACATATTGTAAACGTTCAAAGAATAAATGGATACAATGCTGTTAATTTATTAAATGGTTATCAAACTATTGAAATTAGAGACCCAAGAGAAGTATTTTATTATGAAAACAATGATTAAAAAAGAGTTTGACTGCGTAAAAAGCATACGTAAAGAACGTGATCGTATTGCAAGAGATACCGAGGGTAAAACAGTTGATGAAATACTTGAATATTTCAAAAGGAATAGGAAGAAAAAAAAAGAAATAAATATAACTATGAAAAATCTAATTTTACTCCTAACCATTTTATTGACCAGCTTACAGTCATTTGCACAAAGAGAAGAATTTGTATGGGATACAATTTCATTTGAAGAACCATATGAATTTTTAGAAATCAATACTTCAGCTCAAAATATTTGGCAGATAGGAGAACCTGATAAAATTTTCTTTGACAGTGCCTTTTCACCAACCAATGCAATTGTAACAGACACACAGAATTTTTATCCTATAAATAACATTTCGTATTTTGATTTAAAAATCGGAAAATTTAATTATAACCAATATTATCATTATGACATTTTTATTGAAATAAAACACAAATTTGATACTGACACCTTAAAAGATGGGGGCTTTATAACAGTTTCATATGACAAAGGATTGACTTGGATGAATATTATAAATGACACAGTATATTGGGGGGTAACACCCTTTGTGGAAAATTTAAACTTATATAGTCTTTCCGATACTTTATACAATGGAGAATATGGATTTTCAGGTCATTCAAATGACTGGGTAACTACTTGGTTTACGTGGAATATTCCACCCGTAAAAAGCAGAATGGATAATATTGGAGATACTATGATTATTAGATTTAATTTTATCTCAGACAGTATTGATAATAATAGAGAAGGGTGGATGATTGATAATATCAAATTGTATTCTGTTGACCTGGGTTGTGGAAATGATGACATAAAACCCATGGAGTTCACAATTTCTCCAAATCCTATGAATAAATCGGCGATTATTGAATTGGATGATTATAGTAAAATCGAACTTAGTATTTTTGACATTCAAGGACGGATTGTAAGGCAAAATAACTATATTAACAATCAAGCTATTGTCATTGATAAAGACAAGTTAAATTCCGGAATATATTTTGTAAAAATAAGAACGGATAAAAACTTATTAGGAATCAGAAAACTGATAGTCAAATAAATACATTGTATTACGCGCTAAATAATTTCTAAAAATACCTTATCCAAATGGGGCGCATTTCATTTTTTCGCATATAAGGTTAATCTTCCTATATGCACAGACCGCCTCAATTATGAAATTAATCCGTTTTACTTCTAAATAGTGTCTGCCCGAAAACAGACAATTTTTGAAATTCTGATAATTTTTGCTTAGATTTTGATTTTTTGCAATGATTTGATACCTTAGTATCAATCACTTGAAAAAAAGTAAAAAGATAACAAAAAAAATCAATTTCAAATTTGATGTGTTTTCGAGCAGACACTATATACTACATCAATGTGCCGTTAGGCACAAAATATGGGTAAAAAAGGGCTTTTATCCAACTAAAATGCGTGCTGTAGGTACGCAATGTTGCCCACATCAACAAAATTTCTTGTAATAACGCGAAAAAATGAAATGCAGCTTCCAAATGACTATGGAGGTCAATTCAATAAAAAAATGCTATCTTTGCGCCCAAGAAAATACAAAAAATATACTTTGATGAGTGCATTGACAAAACTTAAAGCTGAGATAGCTAAAGCAATAAAAAAATTGACAGGACAAGATGTCGAACCCAAAACACTAACTCTTTCCTCCACAAGAAAAGAATTTGAAGGTGATTATACCCTTTTGGTTTTCCCACTTGCAAGATATTTTGGTAAAAGCCCTGAAGAGGTTGGAAAACTAATCGGCGAAGAATTAAAAGCTAACTCAACCATTGTCGATGACTACAACACTATCAAAGGCTTTTTGAACCTCTCATTTGCCCCTGAATATTGGACAGATACTTTGACTGCGATCAATACTACTGAAGATTTTGGCAAAGGTTCTCACAAAGATAAACGGGTAATGGTTGAATTTTCTTCGCCCAATACCAACAAACCTCTTCATCTGGGGCATATCAGAAATATACTTTTGGGTTGGTCTGTATCAAAAATAATGGATGCAGCCGGATATGAAGTTATCACCACTCAAGTAGTCAACGATAGAGGTATTGCAATTTGCAAATCTATGCTTGCCTGGGAAAAATGGGGAAATGGTATTACTCCGGAAAATAGCGGTAAAAAGGGAGATTTTCTCGTTGGTGATTTCTATGTGAAATTCAATACGGAATTCTCCAAAGAATATTCTGACTGGCAAAATTCAAAAGAAGCAGAAGCTGTTTTCTCTAATCAAAATGAGATACCGGATAAAGCAGAATTTTTTGCTGAATACAAAAATGATTACTTCAATGAATATAGCAAATTAGGCTCAGAAGCAAGACAAATGCTTTTGAAATGGGAAAACAAAGAGCCTAAGACAATGGAACTTTGGAAAAATATGAACACTTGGGTTCTTAACGGCTTTGATCAAACTTATGACAAATTAGGCGTCCGTTTCACCAAATCTTATTTTGAATCCGAAACTTATATCTTAGGTCGCTCTATTGTCGAAGAGGGGCTTGAAAAAGGTGTGTTTTACAAGGAAAAAGACGGTAGTATTTGGGTAGATCTTACTGATGCTAATATGGATAAAAAGATAGTTTTAAGAAGTGACGGGACATCACTTTACATAACTCAAGATATTGGCACTGCTGAATTAAGGTACAAAGATTTTAATACTGAGAAAATGATATATGTGGTGGGGGATGAACAAGAATATCATTTCAAAGTCCTGTTTGAAATAATGAAAAGACTCGAAAGACCTTATGCAAATGATATGTATCATTTATCATACGGAATGGTGGAATTGCCAACAGGCAAAATGAAGTCAAGAGAAGGAAAAGTTGTAGATGCGGACGATCTTATTAACCAAATGACCCTCGAAGCTAAGGCCAATGCCGAAGAGAAAGGAGTTATAGATGATTCTTCCGATGAAGAAAGAAATGAAATATATCGTAAAATAGGAATGGCTGCTCTAAAATTCTTCATATTAAAAGTTAATCCTAAAAGGCGAATGATTTTCAATCCGGAAGAAAGCGTTGACCTACAAGGCCAAACCGGTCCTTATATACAAAATGCATATGTAAGAATTAAGTCAATTATGCGAAAAGCCAAAGGGACATATGACTTCAATGACATAAGAGGCTACAAAGATTTCAATTCTCACGAAAAGAATTTGATTACTACCTTATCAAATTATCCCAATACAATTCAGCAAGCAGCCGAAGAATACGAACCTTCAGCTATTGCAAATTATGTTTATGACTTAGCAAAGAAATATCACAAATACTATTCTGAAATACGTATATTGGGTACGGAAGACAAATCAGCAAGAAACTTCAGATTGGCTCTATCCTACTCTGTCGCTCAAATTCTCAAGAGCGGAATGGATTTACTCGGTATAGAAATGCCGGAAAGGATGTAAATATATTAGCATTACAGCTTATTCTGATTTCAGAAATCGCTTTCCGGTAATTATTTTGCCATCGATAAAAATGACGATATTGTAATATCCGGGTTTCAAATCTTCAATATTTATTTTGAAGTTATTTAGATTTTTCACTGAATCATAGCTAATGGACTTCACTATTTCCCCTTTCATTGTTGACACAAATAGCTTGATTTCTTTACCTGATTCATCCAATTCCAAAAACAGACTTATTTCTTTTTTTGCAGGGTTAGGAAAAGCCGTTAATCTCAATTCATCATTATGCACCAAGCCTATATCAATATCCTTATTTCGACTACCTGAGGCTATATTGAAAATTATACTTTTACCATTTTGATTTACATCGGAGTCATTTGTTTTATTTCCTACTCCGGATTTTGTAAATGTGTATCCGGCAGGCAAATCAACTTTCATATAATAATTACCGGGCTGTACTCTTTTAAAACTGTAATTTCCATTTTCATCCGAATACGTTGAGTATTTATTGTCATTGTTGCCGGGTTGCTCGAGCAAAGACAAATGCACATTTTCAATTCCTCCTTCCTCATCATCTTGCACCCCATTTTTATTTTCATCAATCCAAATATAATCGCCCAGCTCAGCAAATCTATTCAGTCCGATATCGATATCCGTCCTTTTCTCTTGAAACTTCAATTTTATATTTCCGGTACTAAGTGTTACCAATGATTCTATATCACTATCCAATTCATCCTCATCCCCTACTCCACTTCTTACTAAGATAAAGCTATCGGGTTTTTCTATTTTTACATAGTATTCTCTATTGGCGAGGTTCTCAAACAAATAATATCCATCTTTATTACTTTCTTCATCATATCGACTAATCTGAGTATCCTGTAATTTATTGTCAGAAGTCCTATAAAGCCTAATCTTAATACCATTTATACCCGGCTCTCCATCATCTTGAATATTATTTCCATTCATATCTTCCCAAACTTGATCGCCGATAGAGCCATGCGTGACAAAAACAATTCCTGCATCAATATAATTCAACCTGTCTAATTTCGATATATGGAATGTATCTGTTTCACCACTTGGCAACATTACATCACTATCATTGTATTTATCAGTTTTATTATACGCTGTAAATTTTTGCCCTATTTTAGTAAAAAATTTCAAATAATAATCTCCTTCCTGAACAGCTCTAAAATCATAATACCCTTTCTTTTCAGAACCGGGAAAATTTCCGGTTTTTACCGTTCTTACCAAACTCCTGTCTTTCGCTGAATACAAACCAACTTTAATATCATTGAGCCCCGGCTCATCTTTATCCTGAATTCCATTTTCATTTTCATCTAACCAAACAAAATCCCCAATAAAATTCTCTGTTTTGAAAGTAAATCCTCCGTTCATATACAGATTTACGGATCCAGGTTTTAAGTAGAAATAATCAGTTGTCCCATCGCCATTTGCATTAGTCACATACGAACTATTCTTTATATCTATTTGATTCAAAGGAATGGTGTTGATATATTGATCTTGATACTCAAATCTCAAATAATAATCGCCTTTCTCAATGTCTTTAAAAATATAAAAACCACTTCCTATATTACTAGTATAAGTTTTGGTTATTGCTACCAAGCCGCTTTCGTTATATAAGGAAACTTTGGCTCCATTAACTCCTCCTTCCTCTTTTTGTATGATACCATCGCCATTATTATCAAACCAAAATCTACCTCCTATTGTACTTTTTTTCAATTTAAATCCCGCATCTATATCATCCAAAATCTGCCCTGATTTAACTCTGAAAAAATCAGTAGAATTTATATCCACCTGCCCTGTCACATCTGAATTTTTTACAGTATTTTCACTGATAATATCCGCTGCTTCCAAACTATCTGCAACTATAAATTGCAAGAAATAAACTCCCCGGCTCACTTCAAAATTATAATACCCGTCTCGATTTTCATTTTCTCCACTTACTGTAATACCCACTTGCTCACCCAAATCATTAAACAAACGAACTACAATTCCATTGATGCCGTTTTCATCCAAATCCTGTAGCCCGTTCTCATTGGAATCAAGCCAGACATAATCTCCGATTGATGCCTTTTTTACTTTTAATCCAAAATCAAAGTTTGTGTTGTTTTTTCCAGGTGAAATTGCGAATATATCCGTTGTATTATTCCCATTTTTACCGGTTATAGGATAATCAAAAGCATTGCGTATAGCTTCCAAGGTATCAGGTATTTCCAATCGAATATAATAATTGCCACTTATTATTTTATCATAATTATAATATCCATTTGCATCCGTAATTGCAACAATTGTATCCACACCATATTCATCAATCAAGTAAAGCTTGATATCTTTTAATCCTAAATCTCCATTATCATAAGCACCGTTATCATTTTTATCCAACCAAACCCGGTCTCCAATTGAAGAATAATCAAAAACAATACCTATATCCAAATCAAACCTATCCTTAGCTTTCACTATTTCAAAAAACTCCGTAAATCCTTCTTCATCAGTTATTTTAGATCCAAAACCGGGGGATTTATCAAACAAAGTAAAATTATATTTTTTGTCTATCTTCGCTTCTAATTTGTATCGCCCTTCCTCCAAAGCAGAAAAATAATACTTGCCATCTGCATTGGAAACAGTACTGTCAATAATCTCTGAATCATTATTTAGTAAAAAGACTAATACATCAGAAACCCCTTTTTCACTATCATCCTGAATACCATTTTCATTTATATCCAGCCAAATAAAATCTCCTATTTTTGATGTCTTACTAACAAATCCTGCATCGATATCTGTAATATTTTCTCCCCAATCCAATGAAATCAATCCGGTGGTTCCTAATCCAAAATCTCCCGATATATTCATATCACTTCCTGTACCTTGAGAGTAATCTAAATCTTTTTTCAAAATAAACTTAAGATAATATTCCCCTCTCTCAAGTCTATCAAAACTATATTGGCCAAGACTACTATCTGAATTTGTAAGTGTAGAAGCAATAATACGTCCATTTTCATCATAAAGTTCAACTCTTACTTCTCCGATTCCATTTTCATCAGACTCTTTGATTCCATCCTCATCAATATCATCCCAAACAAGCCCTGATATTTTAGCATAATTCAACTCAACCCCAACGTCAATACTATCAATGCTCGTTCCACCTTTAAGTTTAAATCCGGGACTCCTATATTCACCATTTTTACTATAAAAATCGGAATCAACAGCTCTATCATTACCAATATTAGGCTGTACAATACGGTATTTATTGTCCAATTCTGTAATCTTGAAATAATATTCCCCGGCAGGGATACTATCAAAATCACATATACCACTCACACCATACTTTTTAACACTAAGACCTGATTTTATAAAAATATCATTTATGTCAAACAAGTCAAACCTAATACTATCAAGCCCTTTATCATAGGTATCCTTAACAGCATTTCCTATTTTATCAATCCACGTCTCTATGGAGATAGAACTATAATTTAATATTAAACCGGCATCTATATTTTCTTTTTTATCTCCGGGAGCAAGGTTGAACGATAACGTTTTATTATCTTCAAAAATATCACTATCCGATTCATTATCCCCAATGCCGGGTTTTGTTAATTTATACTTATCGGGTATTACCAACTCGATGTAATAATTACCTCTTCTCAAGCTGTCGAATTGATAATAGCCTTTGCGTCCATTGCCGGTATAACTAATTGTCTTTTCTATAAACCCCAATTCCGAATATAGTCTGATTTCAATACCATCTACACCATTTTCTTCACTATCCTGTATTCCATTTTCATTGGAATCAAACCATATATAATCACCTAGAGAACACTTTTTGTATTTCAAGCCACAATCTATATCCCCGATATGAGTCCCACTTGTGACTATAATATTTCCTGAAATAAAGCTTCCATTCTCATTATAAAAAACATTATCATTAGTATCATTATAAACTGCAATATCAAAACTATCTTTGTCAATTAATTTCAATCTATAAGTTCCGATTAAAAGATGATAAAACTCAAATTTACCCTTCGAATCACAAATTGCGGTATCCAAAACATTGTCCAAACTATCCAATAAAGCAACACGTTTGCCTCCCAATCTTCTTTCATCTTGTTCTTTGATTCCATCTTCATCAGAATCTAACCAAATTTCCCCTGAAATACTTCCTTTTCTAAAAATCTCAATATTTCGACTTGTATCACCGCAATTTATTTCGAACTTAGTACAGAATCCATTTTCACTATCGGCAAAATAGATATCCTCGTCCTGCCCAAGACAAAGTACACTACTTCCGCGAGACAAATTCCGGAATTTATACCTGCCTTTATTGTAATTCACATTTTCATGTCCGTTTAATTGCAATGTGTTATACTCCATAGAATCATTTATCTCAGCCTGATCCAAAATTCTATTGCTATTCAGATCTTCCCATAAATACAGACTATAATCAAATTTGTGCTCAAATAAAAAATCAATGGAGTCCAAAAGCATTGCAGGTTCAACAAAAAATTCATCAGTAGTAAATTGACCGGCTTTGCGCTTCAATTTATATTTAGATTGAGAATTGTAAGACTTATCCAATACTAGTCCTCCAGTATTTTGAATCTTTATATTATAATAACCACTTTCCAAATTATCAAAAACAAACCTTCCGGAACTATCGGTTTTGACAGTTTTTTCCAGTTTCAATCCCATATAAAGCCCAACGCCTATATATTCAAAACCCATATCAAACCTGTCAATTCTATCGTTACAATTAATATCAGTTAATACAGACCCGGATATAGTAGAAGTACGGCAATCCACATAATAAAAATCTAGACTTCCAACAAGAGTATCTGTACTATTTGTGCATACAACTTCGATATTCTTTTTTCCAAAATCATTATCATCAAAAATAACATTAACTATATCCATATTATTATCTGATGTCATTCTTGCACCCTCCGGAGTACTCCATTTATAATTATAATTAGCCCCTAACGGATCAACATAAAAAGTAAGAATATCACTGCTACAGGCACGGAAAATAGGGTAATAATCAATTACAATTGATACCTGATTTATATTTATCTCCGATTTTTTAATACCATTTTTAAATCTAAATGAAACACTAAGGTTTTTGCTTTTTATCCAATCCACAACTGCTTCATTAATCCCTAACCGTATTACTTCAAAATTAGAGTTCGCAAGATCTATACTTTTAGAATACATCACGTAATTAGAATCCAACAGTGTGAAACTCATACTTTCTAAACTGTTTAAAGTTACGCTATTATCTATCAATAGCTTGATTGATCTAATTTTCCTAACCGGATTTAGATTCAAGTGTAAATCTTCAAATATAATAGTATTTGAAACTTTTCCCGAATCAATTATGATTGATGCCTTCTCATCGGCGGTAGTCCAAACCGCATTTCCTTGCTTGATTTGAGATGTCTTACTAAATGCTTTTTCAACTACAATAGGTGTTGGATTTGATGCTACCTTAACAGGAATACTACCAATCTGACAATAAACCTTTGTGGTAAACAAAGAAACATAAATCAATATAGAAATGAGTCTGGTTATATCCACGAAGTTTTCTTAGAATGTCGTTTAACAAATTTCAAGACTGTTCAATAATTCCAAATAATCTTAAGAACAAATCCAATTTTCGATGCTAAGATACTGATATCTAACTTAACAATAAAACAATTAATATCAATTTTTTATATATTTATTAAATAAATACCTAAACATCAATTACTAAATACTTTAGAATAAAAATAGAGAAAAAAAGCCCCCCTTCATTGCTGAAGAGAGGCCATCCCAAAAACCGATTTTTCCTATCGGCTAACTAATCCAATGCTTACTTAATAATAACCATTTTCTTAGTTGCTGTATAATCTCCTGATTCAAGTTTGTAATACAATACTCCACTTACTCTAAGGTCTTTCTTAGACAATGTTACTGTATTGTATCCGGCTTTTCCTGCCGCATTGATTACCTTAACGTTTTTACCGGTTACGTCATATACACTCAATGTGTAGTCTGATGCCTTTGGTAAGTCAAATCCGATTACAGTATTATCTGTAAATGGGTTTGGCTCGTTTTGGTACAATGCATAACTTGTATCTGCATTTCTGTAATCTATCTTGATTGATTTAACCTCAAGTTCTGATCCTGTATATGCTTCCGCTCTGATTACATTATCAGTCACTCTCAATGATTCACTCAATCTTGTATTTGCATTCGCTCTCATTGTCAATGTAAATAATACATCTCCATCTGTTAAGCTTACTCCATTTGCATTGTTCCAACTCATTACTAAGTTGTTGTTCACTACGTTTATGTTTGACGCATCAACTGTCAATCCACCTGATACTATATCCTCAACTGTCATGTTGTTCAAGTTCATTGTGAATTGTGCTCCAAATACATTATTGAAGTCTTTTGCATAGAATGGTACTTCTACCAACTCTCCTGCTGTTACGTTTGCGTCATCTAACATAATGTTTACTTGTGATGCACTTCTTTCTTCCAATTTGTCAGCTGAATCATTGATATCTCCAATCTTAACTGCTGTAAAGTCAATATTTGTTACATCAGATGTTACCGGTACCTCTATTGACTTAGTGTAATCAGGTGCGATTGCAAGCCATGAACTATTATCAAATCTGTCTTTTGATCCTAAAATCACTTTTCTGATTTGCAAGATATCATTTGCTGTTATACTTCCGTCATCGTTAGCGTCGGCTGCTATCAATCCATATGGATCTGTTATAGCTTTGATTCCTAACAAGTGCTTTTGGATTAATACAATATCCAAGGTTGTTACTCCATTCAAGAAGTTTGTATTCTTCTCTCCTGATATTGTATATGTTCCTGCTGGCAAGTTTGTTGAATACGCACCTTCGCTTGTATTCATTGTACTTGTCTCATTTCCTGAAGCTGCAGTCATCACCATATCGCTGATTCCTTCTGTTGAATTAACCATTGTTACCATTCCTGATACTAATGGGTTTGTAGGATTAACACAG
>Ga0256832_1002247_pt1 | contig 13215 bp, 8 predicted proteins | sample 134614metaG_FD_190534 | JGI IMG/M metagenome (GOLD analysis project Ga0256832, IMG submission 190534) | Hydrothermal vent microbial communities from Lau Basin, Pacific Ocean - 134-614 | ecosystem: Environmental > Aquatic > Marine > Hydrothermal vents | place: Pacific Ocean: Lau Basin | collected... | reverse complement strand
CGGTTTGTTAACTGCCGTTGAAGTGGCAAATCCGCATCATGTGGAATTGGCACTTGATCATGATATTGATATTCTTTGGATTGGTGCGCGCACCAGTGTTAATCCTTTTTCGGTGCAAGAAATAGCCGATGCTTTGCGCGGAACGGATAAAATTGTATTGGTTAAAAATCCTATCAACCCCGATTTAGCCCTGTGGATAGGCGCCATGGAACGGATAGCCAAAGCCGGTATTGACAAACTTGGTGCCATTCATCGTGGTTTTTCCAGTTATAAAAAAATGCCGTATCGCAATGAGCCGTTGTGGCAAATCCCCATTGATTTAAAAACCCGTTTTCCGCAACTACCGTTGATTAACGACCCGTCTCATATTTCGGGTAAGCGTGAAAATGTGTTTGATATTGCTCAAACGGCGGTGCAAATGCTGTTTGACGGTTTAATGATAGAAACCCATATCGACCCCCAAAATGCGTGGAGTGATGCCAGACAACAGATTACGCCCGAAACGCTTGCCGTGATGATGCCGAAATTTGTTCAACCAAAAGACCGGGTTTTTAATCCCGATTTGCTCAAATCTTTCAAATTGCTTCGCCAAGAAATAGATGACTTAGATACCGAACTGGTGCAATTATTAAGAAACCGTCAAGATAAAATCGAAGAAATAGGGCGTTTAAAATTCAAAGAAAATTTGGCAATTTATCAAAAAGAACGTTGGTTGGACATTTTGGATAAAGCGATCAATAATGCCCGGGAAAATCAAGTGAATCAAAAGTTTATTGAGCAACTGTTTCGCCTGTTACATCAAGAGAGTTTAAAACTGCAACATCAGGTTTTTAAAGATTTAAACTCAAAAGATATATGAAAGGTTTAGTCACCAAATCGACCGGTAGTTGGTATGAAATTAAGAATGAGGCAGGGGAGAAGATGTTGTGCCGCATTCGTGGTAAATTTCGTATCAAAGGTATTAAAACTACCAATCCGGTAGCCGTTGGTGATTGGGTGGAATATCAACAAGAGCCGGATAAAGATACCGGGGTTATTACACATATTTATCCGCGCAAAAATTACTTGTTGCGGCGTTCTATCAATTTGTCTAAGCAATACCATATATTGGCGGCAAATATCGACCGGGTTTTTGTAACGGCAACACTTGTTCAGCCGGAAACCACCACTGTTTTTATCGATCGCATTTTGGTAACGGCAGAAGCCTACAATATTCCGGTGGCGATCCTGCTCAACAAAGTTGATTTGTTGAACACCGATGATTTACAACATCAAAAGGAAAATTTTGTTGAAATATATAAAAAAGCCGGTTATCCGGTTTTGGAAGTTTCGGCTAAAACCGATTATAATATTGATAGGCTTAAAGATTTGATGAAAAATAAAACTTCGATGTTTGCCGGACATTCAGGAGCCGGAAAATCGTCCTTAATCAATGCGGTTGAACCCGGTTTAAATCTTAAAACCGGTAATATATCACAAGCGCATCGGCAAGGTAAGCATACCACGACTTTTGCTCAAATGTATGATTTGAGCTTTGGCGGGCATATTATTGACACGCCCGGTATTCGTGGGTTTGGGGTAGTGGATATGAAACCCGACGAACTGGATAGTTATTTTCCCGAAATATTTAAGTGCAAGCAAGATTGCAAATTCAATAATTGCCGGCATTTGAACGAACCCGGCTGTGCTGTTAAACCGGCAGTAGAAACCGGACATATTCCGTTGTCTCGCTACAAATCTTATTTGCAATTGCTCGATGAAATTGAAAGTGACAGTGGACCTTACCGCTAGAATTCGGTTTTGAATACCTTGTGATTTCCTTTTACATGCTTTTGGGTAAGGCTTTTTATAAACAAAAAAGCCGGCTTATAAAAAAAGCCGACTTTTTATTCACATTAACAACACACACACTATACACAAACTACTTATTACTATTTATTAACTAAAAATTGTTTGATATATAAACCGGAATCTGTTTGCAAATGCATAAAATATTTACCGGTAGCCAGTTTTGAAATATTTATTGACTTATTTTTAAAATTATTGGTAAAAATGTCGGAATAAATTTTTCGTCCGGTTATATCAAAAATCTCTATTTTATAAATGCTTATATGTTCGGTAACTTCCAGATTTATGGTATGCTTAGCCGGATTAGGATAAAGTTTGATGTTATTGGTTTGGTAGTTTTCATGTATCCCGTTGGCGTCATTTATTACCAATTCAAATGAACAAGTTTGCGTATTACCGGAAGGGTCAGCAGCTTCAAAGTTTATTTGATAGGTTCCGGATGTTAAATCGGTTCCTGCGGCTGGTGATTGCGTAATGTTAGCAATACTACAATTATCACTGGCTGTAACATCACCATTTGAGATATAATCGGGTAAAGTATATGTGGTTTGATTGACTTGTAAATCAATAGTTTGATTGCCGGGGCAATTGATAACAGGCAATTCATTATCTGTTACCGTTACATCAAAAGTGCAATTTGAGACGTTGCCTGCTAAATCTTTTGCTTGATATTCGTTAGTCGTGGTGCCTACCGGAAAAACATCTCCTGAAGCTAAACCGGCACTTTGTTTTAGCAATACCTTGTCTTCTATTTTGATTTGTGTGCCGAACATTTTTGCGCCGTAGAACCCCTGCCAATTTTCGACATCGGTTCCATAATCTTTTATTACAATTTTTCTTACCCCTGCTGGATAACCGCTAAATGTATGACTTATAGTTTGAACAGTGTTAGATGTTGTAATATTACCGCTATGAAATATATCTAAAATATTGTTGTTTGCATCTTTTAGTATAACTGTTAACCGATATGTGTCGGCATAATCCGGTCCGGTTCCCAGACATTTTTCAGAAACTATAATATCCGGTGAAGTATCCAATACTTCGGGGTCATAATTTAAACTTAATAAATCTATGGTTCGTTCTTTTTCGGAACTGCCGTGTGATGTTACAAATTGGTTTTCAGCATTTACTGTCCAGCTGTTACCGCCCGGATTACTGGTTAGTGTCCAATCGTTGAGGTCATTTAGTGCATGCTCGCTTAAAGCAGTATAATATTCATTTGAACTGCAGTTGTCCGTAGTGTTCGGTAGGGTATAATTTACTTGTGCGCCACAAATACCCGAATCAACATTTATATTTATATCATTGGGACAATTCATTTGTGGCGCTTCGTTATCGGATACAGTGATGTCAAAACCAATTGTTGATGTATTGCCGGCCAGATCTTTTGCCTGAAACACGTTGGTAGTAGTACCTATCGGATAAACATCTCCCGAAGCCAATCCGGAAATTTGTTTGACCAATATTTTGTTAAATATTCTAATTTTTGTGCCAAACATAAGCGATCCGTAATGTCCCGCCCAGCTTTCTGCGTCTCGTCCACCGTCTTCAATCATAATTTTTCTGACACCGGGACCATAGTTAGAAAATGTATGGCTGATTATTTGAACGCCATCAATAGTTGTTAAAATACCACTATCATAAGAATCTATGACATTGTCATTAGCATCTAACAATGATACTTTAAACCAGTATTTGTCAGCTTTATCAATACCGCCACCACGATATTTTTCCGACACATAAATCATTGGTGCGGCATCTAAAACTTCCGTGTCATAGTTGAGACTTGTTAAATCTATAATGCGTTTCTTCTTATCCCAATTGTATGAAGTTTGAAATCTATTATCGCTATTCACAATCCAACCATCACCACCATTACTGGTTATTGTCCAGTCATTGAGGTCGTTGAGTGTGTATTCGCTCAATGCGGTATATTTAGTGCCGGTATCGCAATTGTCTGTTGCAACGGGTGGTGTATAATTTACTTGTGCTCCACAGCTTCCCGGCTCTACGTTTACGGAAATATCACTGTAATTTGACCAATGTGGCGGCTCATTATCTGTGACGGTGACATTTATGGGATAAAAAACAGTATTACCGGTGTTATCAATACCTTTGAAGATGACTTGGGTTAACCCGATATCAAATAAACTGCCACTTGCCGGTCCCATTAATAATTCAAAGGGTTTACCCGGTTTTTCAATGATAAAATCATAGTTTAAATAACCAGGCACATCATTCCAATAGCCGTTAGATAATAATTCGGTAAAATCTTCATTATTAACGTTGTTCGGTTCTCCAGAAGCCCAATGTGTATAAGTGCTGGTGCTTCCGCTATCCCACATAAAATTGCCTTCCGAAATGACATCATTATAACCGATGATGGCAGATGAAACATTGTTGTTATTTAAATAATCTGTAAGAAATTGGTTCACATCGGCATTTGGCACAGTTGCTACATAAGCATTTATGGCGTGGGCGACAGAATAAGAGGTTGAGGCTGCTATTTGGCTGGTGCTGATATAATACATGCTGTTATTTCTGTAACCAATGGTATTAAAATCATTAATGGTATGTGGTGGTACAGCATCATGAATGCTTGTTTCCGGTGCAGTGTAGTTTACAACAGCACCACATTGTCCGGGATCATTATTAACATTAATATCTGTTTGTTGTGCATTGAGCTGTTTTATAGAAGTTAAAACAATCAATGTAATGAGAAAGGATAGATGTTTTTTCATAAGTGTAAATTTTAGAAATTAAAATCACTTGCAAGTTATTGCGAACTATTTTGATGCGCAATACTTGTTTAAACTGATTTAACTTAGGGTTTACACTTATGTGTGAATTTTTAAATTAGTACAAGTGTTTGATTATAAAAATTGTTTATTATAAGAATTGTTTATGATGTTTTAAAACCCATTTGAGCAAACTATTTTTTTCGGCTTTTAATCCGAGTTTTTTACAAATATTATACCGGTGTTTTTCAATTGTTTTGGGGGATACAAATAACATGTCGGCAATTTCTTTTGTGGTTTTTTGTCTGGCAATCAATTTTAAAACATTAATTTCCTGAGTCGTTAAAATCTCTAAATTTAAGCTGTCGTTTTGCAGTGAATCAAGTAGTTTCCGGCTGTAAAATTTTTTGCCTTTTAAAACTTCGCGGACCCCTTGTTCTATTTCATCCAAAGAAAATTCTTTTAAGATATAGGCTTCAACACCCACATTTTGTAGTGCATTAAACAAGGATTGTTCCTTATGTAAACTCAATATGATAATTTTGATTTCGGGGTGATGTATTTTGAGCTTTTGGGCAACTTCCAAACCGGATAAATAGGGCATTTCCATATCTAGTATTACCAAGTCTGGAAGAATTGATGTTGCTGTATTTAAAGCTTCCAAACCGTTAGCAGCCGTGAATATCTCCAAATTCTCCATTTTTTGTTCAAGCAGTTCCTTTATGCCTTGCAATATTAACGGATGGTCATCAGCTAATAAAATTTTAGTCGGTTTCATATCTCCGGTCACTTTTGGGTGGTTATTTGTAGGAAATTATGGTAATTTTTGTGCCTTGGTTGGTATTGGTGTCAAAATTGATGCGTCCTCTGATTTGTTCAACGCGTTCTTGCAAAGATTTTAATCCGAAACTTCTTTCGCTCATGCCTTTTTGCCATTTAAAGCCTTTACCGTTATCCTGCACAACTATTTTTATTTGATTCGTTAAATCTTTTATGGTCACTTTGGCTGCGGTGGCATGTGAGTGTTTGATGATATTGTTAAAACATTCTTGAATAATACGGTATATAGAAACGGCTTTGTCATGCGAAAAATACCGGTCAATATTGTCCAATTCGCAAGTGATGAAAATGCCGGTTATTTTGGAAATATCGTCTGCCAAATAAGTAATGGCTTTGGTCAGCCCGAATTTTTCCAATTGCACGGGATGCAAATTGCGCGAGATATTACGGATATCTTCAATGGTTTGATCGATATAACCGGTTGTTTTGTCAGGGTTGGTTTTAAAAGAATTTTTTATCAGCAGCAGATTTTGCCCGATACCGTCATGCAATTCTTTGGCAATCCGGCGTTTTTCATTTTCTTGCTCTTGAAGTAATCTTTTGGTAAATAATTTTTGGATTTTTTGTTTTTGATTGGCAAATCTTACTGAATTCCATGCAAAAAGTAATAAGAAAATGACAATAAGTCCGCTACCACCAAACAACATCCATTGTTTTTTGATTTGATTTTCCAAAGCAAGCTTATCAATTTTATGTTTTTGTCGGGCTATTTGTGCGGCTTTTTTTTCTGTGTCATATAAGGTTTGATAATAGGTTAGAATTTTTGTTTTTTTTAAGTTTCTTAATGAGTCGGCATGTTTTAAGTGTTTTTTTAAAAACAAGAGTGCGGGTGCATGCATCCCTTTTTTCTCATAAGCTTCCGAAAGATATTTTTCTGCTTCTGACAATTCTTTCATTTGGCGGGTTTGCGTCATTAACCGGTAGTAGGCTTTGGCTGCCGATAAAATACTGTCGGTATTGCCCGTTGCTTGCGCATATTTTAGTCTGGCTATCTTATAGAATGCGACCGGATAACCTCGCATATTTTTATTGGGATGTTTGTCTAATATTTTTAAATATTTACGGCTTTGCTGTATATTGTTTGCGTCGGCATAAGCGCCGGCTAAACCCGCTAAATAGATGGGTTTGTAATAGTTTTTATAACGAGAACTGTCAATAACATTTAGCGCTTTACGGTAATAAATAATACTTTTTGGTAAACTATCATGTTTGTGCAAGTCTTCGGCGTAATTAAAATACAATTGCGACATAAACAGATAATGCTTTTTCTGTTCGGCTAAATCAATGGCTTCATTACGTTCGTTGTAGGCTTCTTGATAGAAACCGTTTTCCGAATATAATTCCGAAATGATATTTTTGACGTTGATAAGGGCATTGGTTTGATGTTTTTTTTCAAAATAAGGTAATGATTGGCGCAGATACTTGATGCTTTTAACCAGATTTCCCATATCGTAATAATTCATACCTATTCCCATCAATATTTCACCGGCGTAAGATTGGTCATCTGTTTTTTTAGCATTTTCCAATGCTTTGAAATAATACCGGTTTGATTTTTCATACTGATGCCGGTTATTGTATAATAAACCGCCGAATTTGTAAAATTTAACCAGATTTTCGTTTTTTTGTATTTGTGAAAGATAATTTTTCTCTAATGCCGTGTAAAGTGAATCGCCCAACTCAACATTGCCCGTGCGTGAGAGTGTATTGCCAATGAGATTCAATTGGTATTTTAAAATTAAATCTTTGTTTTGATAGGTTTTGGCCAATGCAAGGGTTAATTTGGCTATGGAATCATAGTTGTATTGTCTTTTATAGTGAATCAAGTCGGCTAAACTATCAAGATATCGTAGTTTAGTTTTGCCTTCCGAATTTTTAATGAGTTCAGACAAAATGTCATAGCTTTTTTTAATGTTTTTATCTTGTGCATCAGTTGTAAATATAGATAGACTTATTACCAAGATTAGTAAAATTTTTTTCATCCGGATTTTCTTTAAGTCTCGATTATAATATGTGTATATTATTGAATGCACTTTACCTAACATTTGTATCATTTGTTACGAAAAGCAATTTCGCAAAAAAAAGTTTTGTAACCAAGAATTTTAACATATTGGATAAAAAAATCCCGTTATGACGTTAACGGGATTTATAAAATATTTTTAAAAAGAAGGTTTTAACGTAACCTGACCTTTTCAATCACTTCAAATGTGTCGGGATTGATAACTTCCATATCGATATGCTGTCCATCGACATTAAATAACATTAAGGCGTGTAAAGTAGAAAAATTCTTAACGAATTTGCGCCATGGCGTTTGTTCCAGCGAATAATAAGGTGCACCGGCACTCCCATTGGTGATTTGCACGAAAGGTCGTTTAAACTTGATTTTTTTACCGGTCCAATTATCCGGATATATTGGTGTGTTATTATTGACTTCGATCCGGCTGTAATTATGTTCATCACCACAGAGTAAAGCGACAAATTTATCACTTTGATTGACTAAAATATCCAAAATTTCATCACGGCGTTCTATGATGCCTTTATCAACCGGTTTGCCGGCAACATAAGGGCGAATTTGGTTGTTGCCGTTATACCACATATCATCTCCCATATGTCCGGCATTGGGGAACGCCGGTGTGTGGAACGTCACAAAAATATGGTCAATGTCTTTGTCGGCTTCATATTTTGCCATGGTTTTTTTGAGCCATTGCAATTGGTTATCCATGATGTAACCGTGCACATTACCGGAAGTCAGTGGAATATCAGCCGTTGATGAAGCATACCAATAATTAGAATTCATCACAATCATAGCCACGTTACCATAGGTATAGTCATAGACATTTTCTTTGTAAGACGGAAAATCTTCTGTTTTTCGTGACGGGTCGAAAGCACTGCCGTCTTCCGATTTCAAATCGCTGACCGGCATGGTGAAATTATCAGCAAAAGTGGCTTCAGCACTGTATTTTTTAAACGGAAATTTATCGACGAACAAATGCCCCAGATAGTATGAATGTCCTTTGTATCCGGTGCGTTTAAAGATGCGTTCTACCGATTCGTGATTACCCATAGCTACGTAAACCGGATGATAGTGCCAGTAGTTACCGGCAGCGTGTTTCCAGTTGAGCAGTTGCAGATTTTGCTTGTCATTGCTGCCGTTATAACCGGTCATCAAGTCGCCGGTAAATTGAAAGAATGCGGCATTTTTATAACCGGCAAACATCATCATTTTCTTTAAAACATAGGCATTAACACCATACAAATCGCGTTCACCGCCGCCTTGTCCGGCACGACTGTCAGAAGCATAAGCAAAGGTAAATTTGCCACGACAACCTTTTTTAGGAGCTGTTGTAAATTGATAATATTCTTTCCAATCGTCATAAAGGACTGCATAATTGTATGAAGTTTGCGGTTTGAGTCCGGTAATGCTGATTTCATGTTGACGTGTGGGAACGACGTCGGAATAAACTTGGTCGCCAATGCGGATTTGTGCCAATACGTTTTTATTGGTTTTGAACGAAATAATCAAACTTTCGGCTTTAACTTGATTGATATAAGGTCCTTCAATCAAATAAATATCTTCTTGAAACAGTCCGTTGTTGTCTTTTTTGAGATTGAGTCGTCCGTCGTAAATAGTTTGTCCTTTGTCATCAATAAAACGGTAGCCTATGCGTGCTTTACCGGTTTGTTCCCAGTTGATAAAATCATATTTACCTTTTAAACGTTTGAAAGGGATGACAACCTTCCCGTTTTTAACTTTGGCAGTTTTTTTGAAAAACACCGGTCCGGGATATTTGACATTATCCACTTTGATTAAGCCGTAACTGACTTTGCCGTTGATACGTTCATCATTAAAATTAAGTTGGATGCCATCGTCTGTGCTTGTAATTTTAGGTTCGGCAATTTTGCTGTATGTATAAACCGGATTCGGAATTTCTTCCGGGTAAAACTCCTTTTTATTGACGACTCCCAATACGCCGTCTTTATATTTGATATTAGAGTATGATTTGGGAATTTTGATTTTTTGAGCTTGTAAGCTAAATCCTGTTATAAAAAGTAGCAAAAAAGCCCATCTATATATTGTTTTCATAGAGATTGAATTTTATGTGACACAAAAATAAATCATTTTTATTTCTCTAATTGAAAAATTTGCATTAATTTCGTTTAATAATTCAAAATCGGAAAGTTATGATTGCTTATATATTGCCTTTGGGTGTGATTGGTCCGCAACAATTAATATTAATAGCTGTCCTTGTGCTGATATTATTCGGGGGTAAGAAAATTCCCGAATTAATGGGCGGTATCGGTAAAGGGATAAAAGAATTTAAGAAAGCGACTTCGGATGACGAGCCTAAAAAGGTTTCGGATGAAACAGAACAAAAAGAGCAAAATTAATTTTGCTCTTTTTTTATGGTAAATTGATTTTGGAATATTATTATTTACAGCCGGTGGTATCGATACGACACTCCTTCGTCGTGTCACTCAACCACCTAGATTTTGTCTCTATTTTTGATGCTACTTTTTCAACTTAATCGTTCGCAAGATAGCTTCCAACTGCACCATATAATCGCGTTTGTCAATAGCCGGCGCATAGATAAAGCCTTCGCCTACGATCATGCGTTTATGTTTCTTGTCAATGATAGAATAATTGACATAAGGACCGCCCATAAAGTCATTTTTCATATTCCATAAACCGCGAGTTTCAATGGCACGTTTACCATTGATGGTCGTCATAACTTGTGAAGGCGATAAATTGTGTTCCGTTTTCATATAAGTGCTGTCCAATGGACCGGGAATATATTTTTTTCCAATAGAATCACGATAGTAAACTACGCGATTGCCTTTTAAATCTTGTTCATCTTTTAAAGGAACGCTGTATAATAAAATGTCGGCTTCTCCATTTTTGACATCGCGACGGAACCAAAAGAAGTTTTTTTGATGATCGACCAAGGCAAAATAATCGGGAATGTCAATGCTGATACCTAATTCTTTTTCAATGTCGGCATTATTGCGTAAAGATTTGCGTTGAAGCCGTTGTAAATTTTCAATTTCAAATTGATTAAACCTGTCGACAATTTCTTGTGAATGCTTGTAAAGCAATTTTTTGATTTCGTCATTATCACGACCTTCCACTTGAACAATCAGTTGCGGACGGGCAAATTTATCTTTAAAGTATTGCACACCGGATTTGTCTCCTTTTTTGATAATTAAAACATCACGAACTCTTTTAAAAATATCCGTAAACAATTCGGGAGCTGCTTGATGTAATGTGTAAAGGGGTTCGGATTGGGGTAAATCACTAAATTCGGATGCAAAATATTTTCGGATACTGTCACCAACTGCCCCTTTCCAATCTTTGTCATCCATTATTACCAGAATACTATGCGTTTTGCCGGTTGAGTCCGGTAATAGTTTTTCATGGTCATCTTGACAAGAAAGGATGATAAATCCTAAAATAATGGCAGAAATAATATATTTTTTCATTTGTATGGTCTTTTAAATCCGTCATTTACATTTACAAAAATTGTTCCTAAATAAGTATAACTGCTAAAATTTCATGGTATAAAAATATTATCAATTCTACCTATATTATTTATCGAAATAAAATTTAATGTCAAGACTTATAAATCTTCAATTTCATCCCCGGTTTGAGTTTACTGTGTTTTTTTAACCGGTTCCATTTCATGATTTCGGACAAGCTGACATTATATTTTCTAGATATATTCCAAAGGGTGTCGCCGGGTTTAACCTTGTAGGTTACTAATCGTCTTTTTTTGTTGGTATGTTTTTTTGTTTGTTTAAAACTTTTTGAATTTTTGGCAGCCAACGGATAGCGCGAATAAATTTTTAGTTTTTGCCCGACACGTAACCGGTTAGAACGCAGTCCGTTCATCCGCTTTATTTTTCTAACGCTTGTATGAAAACGGCGTGCAATTTTGCCTAAATAGTCCCCTGAACGAACCCTGTAAACAATATAATTATTAAGTTTATAAAATTTTGGTAAAGGTTTTTCCTTTTTGTTCAGTTCTTTTTCGACCAAAGCATAAATCAGTGCTTCGTTATTAACAAAAATACCGCTCAATTCTACCGGTAATTTCAGAGTATAAAGCTGATCTTCGACATAAGGAATAATGTTTAATTTGTATTGCGGATTTAAAAATTCGAGTTCTTTTTCATTGATTTTTAACAAGCGCGAAACTTGATTAAAGGTGATAGTATGCTTTACGACTATTGTGTCCGTTGCGATATAATGAAAATTGGGTTTGGTTGTAACAATACCGTAATCTTTGGCATATTCGCCTAAAAATAATGTGGCTTGAAACAAGGGAACATAGCCGGCGGTTTCGCGGGGTAAATACGGACGGATATTCCAATAGTTGGTATAACCGCCGGAACGCCGTATAGCTTTGGTTACATTTCCGGCTCCGGAATTATATGCCGCTAAAACCAAATTCCAATCATGAAAAACCTGATACAAATCTTGCATATGTTTACAAGCGGCTTCGGTTTCTTGTATGGGGTCGAAGCGCTCATCGACGTAGGAATTGATTTCCAATCCGTAAACTTTTCCGGTCGAATACATAAACTGCCACAAGCCACCGGCACCGGCAGGTGATATGGCTCTCGGATTAAGCGCCGATTCAACAATGGCTAAATATTTCATTTCCAAAGGGATATTGTATTTTGCCAATTTTTCTTCAAAAATAGGAAAGTAATATTCTGCCATACCAAACAAGCGTCCCAAACTTTTTTTACGATGTTTTAAAAATGCTTTGATGGTTCTGATTAAAGCAGGATGATAGACAATATCCAATTGTGTTTTTTGGTTGAGCAATCCTAATTGTTTTTTTAAAACAACACTGTCTAATTTGACATCATCGGTAACCAAGCTGTCGATATCCATTTTCAGATTATTGATGCTGTCAAACAATGCCGGTTGGTATAATGCTCTATACCATAAGCTGTCCATTCGTTTGATATTGGGCAAATCTTTTAAAACGACGTTGTCTATTGTCAGTCCGGTTGTGTCGATAGGCAAATTTTGATTTGCGCTCCGGTTTATGTCTGACCTTATTGTTTCTCCGGTTTCTATTGTTGTTTGGGATTGCTTATGTAATTGCGTACGATGTGGTTTGTCGTCAAGCCATATCGTATCGGATTTAACCCGCTTGTTTTGATCGGATTTTTCTTGCGCAAACAATACAAGTGTTACAAGTATAAAAATGGATGTTATAAGTTTCTTCATAAATAATCTTATTCTGATAAAGCAGCAATTCCGGGTAAGGTTTTACCTTCAAGCATTTCTAACAAAGCACCGCCACCGGTTGAAATATAACTGACTTTATCGGTTAAACCTAACTTTTTTACCGCAGCTACCGAGTCGCCGCCACCGACTAATGAATAAGCGCCTTTTTCAGAAGCTTTACCAATAGACAAACCAATGTGTTCCGTTCCTTTGGCAAACTTGTCAAACTCAAAAACACCGGCAGGTCCGTTCCAAATGATGGTTTTGGAATTTTGCAAAACTTTATCTATCAGTTCCCGAGTTTTTGGTCCGATATCCAGTCCTTGCCAATGGTCGGGTATGTTATCGACATCAACAACTTTGGTTCGGGCATCATTTGAAAATTGATCCGCTATGACCAAATCAACGGGTAAAATGATATTGACACCTTTGTCTTTTGCTTCTGACAAGATGCGTTTGGCTAAATCCAGCTTATCATCTTCAACGATAGAATCGCCTATATTATTGCCAAGCGCTTTCAAAAATGTAAAAGCCATTCCCCCTACAATAATC
>Ga0256832_1002246_pt1 | contig 13217 bp, 12 predicted proteins | sample 134614metaG_FD_190534 | JGI IMG/M metagenome (GOLD analysis project Ga0256832, IMG submission 190534) | Hydrothermal vent microbial communities from Lau Basin, Pacific Ocean - 134-614 | ecosystem: Environmental > Aquatic > Marine > Hydrothermal vents | place: Pacific Ocean: Lau Basin | collected... | reverse complement strand
TTTACTAACAGCCGTTTTTTTTAGGGCCCTGACAATCCTGCGAACCAGGAAAGGCCCCTGATATATCAGGCCGGTGTATATCTGAATCAGATCCGCGCCGGCCTTTATTTTTTCCAGGGCATCTCCTGGAGAAAAAATGCCGCCCGCCCCTACAACCACAAGCTTACTGTTTTCTTTTATGTAACGTATGAAGTCCGTGGAGACCTTAAATAAGGGCCTTCCGCTTAACCCGCCCTGCTGCTCTTTATCCGGACTTACCAAACCGTCACGGCTGATGGTTGTATTGGTGGCAATAATGCCATTAATGGCATTCTCCCCGGTTACTTCCAGAATTTCATCCAGGGCATTCCGGGATATATCGGGAGCGATTTTTAGCAAAACCGGTTTGGGTTTATTAAAACCCTGGTTATAATCCTGCAGGCTGTTGAGGATTTTATGCAAGGCCTCTTTATCCTGTAAAGCCCTTAATCCGGGCGTATTGGGAGAGCTGACATTTACCGTAAAATAATCCACATAGTCATATAAGGTCCTGAAACAGTAAAGATAATCGCCGACGGCGTTTTCATTATCCGTGGTTTTGTTTTTACCGATGTTACCGCCGACAATACATTTTCCGCGGGAAAGCTTTAACCGCTCCAGGGCATATTCCACCCCTTTGTTGTTAAAGCCCATGCGGTTGATGATGGCCTGATCCCCGCGTAAACGGAAAAGACGCGGTCTGGGGTTGCCGGGCTGAGGTCGCGGAGTCACGGTACCCACCTCTATAAATCCGAAACCGAGGGAAGAAAGTCCTTCCAGATGCTCGGCATTTTTATCAAATCCGGCGGCCAGGCCAACGGGATTGGGAAAGTTCAGACCCATAACTTTCCCGGGGGCATCGTTTCCTCGCCCGGCAAAAGTACGGAAAAAGGCCTGAACCGCCCCCTTGTCCAGCAAGGTGTTTACCCGCTCGTGGATCGTTTCGGCATCAAAGCGGAACAGTAACGGCCGGATCGCGGACTTATAGATCATAGATGATACAACATACCGTAAATGGTAACACCGGAAATACTGACAAACAGCCATATGGGCCACACCCAATGGGCCAGCTTTTTGTGTTTTTCAAAACGTCCCTTGAACGCAAAAAACAACAATATAATGATAAAAGGCACGTTTAACGCCGCCAGGATTACATGAGGAATAAGTATGGCAAAATAAAGATAGCGGCTCCAGTCATGATGCGGATAAGGCACCGAACCTACATAATAATGATAGATCAGATAGCTGATCAGGAAAAGTATGGACACGGCCGTGGCACTGATCATGACTTTTTTATGGGCATCTTTCCGTTGAGACTTTATCAGATAATAACCATAAAGCAGTAGAAAAAAACTGACCGTGTTCAGCAGGGCATTTACGGAAGACAGATTCTCCACAGCCATTTATAACTCTTTCCGCAGGCGTTTAAGAGCCTCGTTCAAGGCCTCAAGCTGTGAAGGCAGATTGCTGTCGTAATAGCCACGGATAATGCCGTTTTGATCAACCAGTATGAAAGCGCCGCTGTGGCCGCGGGGCAGCTCTCCTCCCAGCTTAAAGCCATGTTCATAAAAAGCATTTATGGTGCTGTCCGTTCGCAAAAACAGCCAGCGTTTATCGTTGGCCTCATAACGTTGGGCATACTCCTTAATCGCGGCCAGGGAATCGCGTGCCGGATCCACGCTAAAGCTGATAAAACGCACCGACGGATCATTTTCGTAGTCATCATAAAAACGGGTCATACGGCTGGCCATCATTGGGCAAAGACCGGGACAGTTGGTAAATATAAAATCAACAACGCTAATATGGTCTTTAAACACATCATTGGTAATACGTTCACCAAATTGATCGGTGTATTCAAACGCCGGAACTTCATATAGTTCCGGTAAGCCTTTGCTTTCATTTACTTTTGACCGCACATACATAAAAAGGGCGATGGCGACTATAACGGCCGTAAGCGGAAAAAGAATTTTAATACTTTTCATTCAGAGTTCCTCTTATGTGTCGTGTGAAAAAGGAAGTTAAGAATTAATGGCAGGAATATCTAAATTTTCGGCAAAAAAAAGGCCGCATCATAAACTGACACGGCCCTTGTTTACACATAACAAAAATTACTTGTTATAAAATACTGCTTCTTTTTTTATGGGATGCTCTTTGATGGGATCGATATCACCACGGTGCATGGTATCGGTCATGGTCAGGGTTAAAAAGAGACCCAGGAATATCAGTGACGATAGAAAAACCGCCATGAAAAGCTTATTGTCATACTTTAAATGCATAAAGTAAAGAGCGACCAGACTGGCCTTTACCGTGGCAATAAGCATGGCTACGATGATGTTAAACTCTCCAAAGTGCACAAAAGAAATGGCTACGGTTATACCGGTTAAGACAAAGAGGACACCGGCCACCGTAAAATAGAGGCTTAGCGGTAAAACATGATGCGCGGTTGCTGTGTTTTGTTGTTCCATATCGTTATCCTATCAAATATAAAAGTGGGAAAAGGAAAATCCAGATAAGATCCACCAGATGCCAATAGAGACCTGTAAGCTCTATGGGATTATAGTATTCCGGTGAAAAGTCATCTCTCATGGTGCGTACCATTACCCAGCCGATGATGGTCATACCGATCAGCACATGGATGCCATGCAAGCCGGTCATGGTAAAGTAAACACTAAAGAAGATATGCGGATTGGCCGCCTGAATACCGTCAAAAAAGTATAACTTACCCGGCAGCATACCGAGTTCGATTTTATGGCTGTATTCAAAGTATTTAATAACCAAAAATACTCCGGCAAAAAACAGGGTGCCCGCCAGGTAGGCGATGGTTTGTTTCTTTTTACCAAGCTGCATGGCCCGGATAGCCAGAGCCATGGTCAGGGAACTGGTGATCAACACAAAGGTGTTGGTGGTTCCCATGGCCACATCCAGGTATTTATGGGCTTCCATAAACATTTCCGGATACCAGGCACGATAAAAAGTATAAAAACCAAATAAGCCGCCAAAAAGGAGTACTTCCGTTACCAGGAAGACCCACATACCGAGCTTGGCCGCATCGGTTTGTTGTTCCATATCAGCAAAGTGATGCTGTAAATAGGACGGTTTTTTTTCTGCGTGTTCCATACTTTCCCGCTTTATATTAAACGTTAATATTTTCTTTTTCTTTTACATCTTCTTTTTTGATCAACTGATCGTTAACCACCATGCGCGTATCGTAGTCATAGGGTTCATGTTCCAGTACCGGCTGCTCCTCGAAGTTATGCTGTATCGGCGGCGAAGTGGTTTGCCATTCCATGGTCAGACCGCCCCAGGGGTTGTTGGGAGCTTTGGGTCCTTTATAGATGGAATAGATCAGATAGTAAGCCATGATCAGAAATCCGACACCCAGCATCCACGAACCGTAAGTGGAGTACATATGCAGCGGCTGATACTGATCGAGATAATTATAATACCGACGCGGCATACCCTGGCTTCCTAAAAAGAATTGGGTAAAAAAGGTCACATTAAAACCCACAAAAATCAAAGCCCATGCCACACGGGCCCATTTTTCGCTGTACATGCGTCCCCATATCTTGGGCCACCAGTAATGCATCCCACCCAGGAAAGCGATCACCGTTCCCCCCATCATCGTATAATGGAAGTGTGCCACCACAAAATAGGTGTCGTGCATATGAATATCAATAGAGATGGCTCCCAGCATTATTCCGGTAAGGCCGCCGATGGCAAACAGGAACATAAAGGCAATGGTATAAAGCATGGGTGCTTCAAAGGTAATACGTCCTTTATACATGGTGGCCAGCCAGTTGAACATTTTTATTCCCGAAGGGATGCCCACAAAAAAGGTCAGAAAGGAGAAAACCATTGAAGAAAATTCGGACTGACCACTGGTAAACATATGATGGCCCCAAACCAGGAAACTGATCAAAGCGATGCCCAGCGAGGAATAGGCAATCAGTTTATATCCAAAGATTTTTTTCTTGGAAAAGGTTGCCACCAGTTCACTGATAATCCCCATGCCCGGTAGTATCATTATGTAAACGGCCGGATGGGAATAGAACCAGAAGAAGTGTTGAAACAGCACCGGGTCTCCGCCCATGGCCGGGTCAAAAATACCGATACCGATGGTTCTTTCGATAATGAGCAGTAAAAGGGTTATCCCCAAAACCGGAGTCGCCAGCACCTGAATGATGGAAGTGGCATACAAGGCCCAGACCATCAGCGGCATCTTAAACCAGGTCATCCCCGGCGCACGCAGTTTATGGATGGTGGCAATAAAGTTAACACCGGTAAATATCGATGAGAATCCCAGTATAAATGCCCCCAGGGTCATGGATATAACCGAAGTGGATGTGGTGGTGGAATAGGGGGTATAAAATGTCCACCCTGTATCGACGGCCCCGGCCACGATGCTGTACAAGGCAAACAAGGCACCTACGACATAAATATAAAATGATGCCAGGTTAAGCCGGGGAAAGGCCACATCCTTGGCCCCGAGCATTAACGGCAGTACAAAGTTTCCCAGGGCAGCCGGAATGGCCGGAATAATAAACAGAAAGATCATTACGGCCCCGTGCAGGGTAAACAGTTGGTTATAGGTATCCGCCGTAAAAAAATCCTGTCCCGGATTAAGCAGCTCTAATCTTATGAGGATGGCAAAGACGCCGCCGAGAAAGAAGGCGATCATCACGGCAAAGAGGTACATCATGCCGATACGCTTGTGATCCAAGGTAAACAGCCATGACTTTAACCCCTTCTCCTCATTTAGATAATTGGCTGTAGTTGCTACACTCATGCCATTTTTCCTTTCAGTTTTTCTATTTCAATGTTTTAAAGTAGGCGATCAGAGCGTCAATTTCATCGTCTTTCAAGACACCCTGATAGGTCGGCATAATCGGCTGATAGCCCTGCACAACCTTGGCCTGAGGTTCAAGTATCGATTCACGAAGATAATTTTCATCGGCGGTCGCCTCCGAACCATCGGTCATTTTTTCCGTGCGTCCGAATATTCCTTTAAACGAAGGTCCCACCAGAGGAGAACCGTCGATAGAATGGCAGGTAAAACAGGCCTTATCCTTATAGAGTTTGGCGCCGAATTCTTCCGGTTTCATATTGGCCCCGGCATTTCCGGCCCCGGCCAGCCAACTGTCATAATCGGCACGGCTCAGAACTTTGACCTTGCCGATCATCTCCGAATGTCCCTTACCGCAATATTCGGTACAAAAGAGATTATACTCTCCCGTTTCCGTAGCTTCAAACCAAAGCTGAGTATAACGGTTGGGCAGCACATCCATTTTTGTCCGGAAGTTGGGTACAAAAAAGCTATGTATTACATCGGTGGAGGACATAAGTAATTTCACGGGTTGATCCACGGGGACAACCAGTTCATTGGTCGTTGTGGCCCCCTCAGGATAGTTGAAAGTCCAAAACCATTTTTGTCCGGTGACCTTCACCTCCATGGAAGTATCCGGTGGAACGGTCATTTTCATATAGGATTTAAAGCCCCAAACAAAAACAATAAATACCAGAATGGTCGGTATCACCGTCCACAAAACTTCCAGCATATTGTTGTGGGATAAATCCTTGGTAAAAGTATCCTCACCCTTTTTGCGGTATTTCCATACGAAATAAAACGTTCCCCCAACAATGAGGATGAAAAAGATGATCGATAGGTAAAGGATAAAATCAAACAGGGCGTCTACTTCCGGTGCTATGGTGGAAACCTGCGACGGGAAGATTAAAGAACCATTTGGATCCATAAAACTCATGTCCTTTTCTTAATTTAATTTTGCCATTTTTAATTTTTTCTCTTTTTTCCAGTAAATAAACAGAAAGCCGGTCAACAGGATCATGGTGATTATTCCACCAAGACGCATAATATTACGTGCGAATAAAACGTAAGTATTTTCCGTGGCATCGTAATGGTAACAAAAAAGTATCAATTGTTCCAGTGTTGTTCCAACTTTACCATCCGATGCTTCCATGAGCGCGAACTTAAGATCCTTGGGCTCATAGTTCAGACCATACAGATAGCGTGATATTTTCCCCTCCGGAGAGAGGATAAAGACCACCGCCGGATGTGCAAATTCATCCGTTTCTTCCACATAATAGTACTGGAAACCCAAGGCACGGGATAAGGTGTCGATTGTGCTTTGGGGTGCGGTAAAAAATGACCAGTTATATTTCAAACTGGTATCCACCGCCCTGTTAATATATGCTTCCCGCTTCGTTTTAGCCTGCGCCGGCGTTTCCGCCGAGTCTATGCTGATGGTTACGACCTGATAGCGATTTTTAGATTCCCAGTTCAAAGTATTGATACTTTGCGCAACACCGTCAAGCACCATGGAACAGAGCATGGGACATTCGTAATAGGCTAATGTAAAAAGAACGGGTTTCCCGGTTTGGAATATAGTGGCCAGCTGAACGGTATCTCCGGCGGTTGTTATAACCGGGATATCCAGGGGAATAAACTCCCCAAGGTGTTCATCCACACCGATCTTTTTTAATTCCTGCACATCGTCTCTGACCCTTTGTGCAAACAAAAGAGAAAATGACAGAAGTAAAAAAGCTATATTCCTCGCAAAAATCAATGGGCATACTCCGAAATGACCACTTTCATCGCCTGATCAATCGGAATTTTATAGATGCCCTTTTCCTTATCTACAATACCATAGCCGCTAAGTTCGGCTTCTTCCGCCTGTTGAATTTTTACCAGTTCCGGATTAGGCAATTCTTCACGGAGTTCAACCTTTTCCACATTATAAACGAAGTAGTCATTGAGGAGAATAACAAAACTGGCTATCAAAAGAACCAATAACACAGCAACGATACTCATCACTTTAACATTAACATCACTCTTCTCATAACTTACGGCATTACTCATGGTACTCTTTCTCTAAATGAATTAAACGTTTTTAAAATGAACGGAAGCTTCAAAGCGTCTGTCATTCGCCGGAACCACCGGATGGGCGGTAAAGGTTGACCAGAAGTTCCAAAAGAACAATCCGCCAACTCCGAGAAGCACACTGAAGATCATCCAGGAAAAGGGTGTTTCCACATCATAAAATGTTGGTGCGATAAGCCAGTACAAATCAAAGAAGTGCATGACCATCACCCATAAAGCCACCAGGCTCAGCCAGGGTAAGTTCCGCTTGGCCATACGTGGCAGAATGGCCAGAAAGGGAATCAGGAAGTGCCCGAGCACCAGTATCATGGTAATAATTTTCCAGTCGCCTTCCCAGCGATCCAGATAATAGACCGTTTCCTCGGGAATATTGGCATACCACATCAAAAAATATTGAGAAAAACCAATATATCCCCAGAAAATAATAAAGGCAAAGAGCAGTTTACCCAGATCCTGGTAATGTTCCACGGTAATGATATTTTCCAGTATTCCCTTTTTGCGCAGAAAATTGGCAAAAAGAATGGTAAAACTTATCACGGCCAGGAAATTACCTCCGAAAAAATAGACACCGTAGATGGTGGAATACCAGTGCGGCTCCAGCGACATCAGAATATCAAAAGAGGCAAATGTGGTTGAAAGGGCATAAATAATCATAAAGGGAGCACTCAGGCGCCGCATGGACATGATCAGTTCCTCGGATGGCTCCGTATCCTGCTTGAGAGACATCTTATACATCAACCGGCTCATAAAAATCCAGATACCGAAATATATGACTATGCGTACCATGAAAAAGGGTACATTCAGGTAACCGGCCTTGGCCAACAGGATCGCATCCGTGGCCACGACATCCTCATGTGTCCAGTGGTAAAGATCATGCATGCCAAATAAAAGGGGTATAAACAAAACGGCCAGCAGGGGAAATGTCTGCATCAACGCTTCGGAAATCCGGCGCATAACAATATTCCATTCGCTGCCAAAAAGATGGTTTATCAGCGTAAAGAACAGTCCGCCCAAAGCGAGGGAAAGCCAGAACATATAGCCTATAAGATAGGCTTCATAAAATTCTTTGGAATTAGTCACAAAGCCAAAGGCGCTGACAGCCAGCATAAGAATACCGACGATCATGGAAATTTTTCCAATAGAACCCGCTTGTGTAAATTTATAATTGGATGAATCAAAGTTCATAGTATTTTCTCTTACTTTAGCTGGTTAACTTTGTCTGCCGGGATATCGGCCAGTTTTGCATTTTGCGTACGTTGCAGAGCCCGCACATAGGCTACAATGGCCCAGCGGTCATTTACATTGAAAATTTGTTTACGGTAGGCCGGCATATTGCGTATCCCGTTGCTGATGATATCGAACAACTGCCCATCCGTATAATCGATAATATTCTGCTGATGGAAAGAAGGCGGTCTGAGGAATCCCCTTTTGGGAACGATGCCATTTCCATCACCGGCCTTACTGTGGCACGGAGCACAAAAGATATTATAACGCTCCTGGCCTCGGGTCATCAGCGCCTCGGTTACCTCAACAGGAATACGTTTAACAAAATTACCTTTTTCATCTTTGCCGTAAAAAAGGGCATCATTTTCATGAAAATCATCGCGGGCAACCGTTCCTTCCGGCGGCATACGCATAGCGCGACCGTCGGCAAAAAAAGGACTGGCCTCCATGGCGTCATAGCGGGCCTGGTCATCCATATTGGGATTAAGATGGATAGGCGGTTTTTCGGAAGGCTTTCCACGCATGCAGCTCATCATTGTTACCGATAAGATGGCCAAAAACGCATACATTAGCCACGAATGTCTTATATGTTTTTTCACTACTTTATCCTTCATCATGTTATTCTTCCAATAACTCTATGTTTTTTCCACCGATAGATTCCAGGAACTGTTGTGTCTTTTCACTGTGAAACAGGGGATCTTTAGCTTCAATACTTACAAAAAAGCCATCATCGGAGAATTTTCCGAAATTATCCGAATAAAAGAGAGGGTGATGCAGGCGAGGAAGCCCGTTTAACCCCAACATGACCACCACGGCCGTAATGGCCGAGGTCAGTACCATTACCGCCCAACTGGCCACCCCGAAGGTCTGATAGCTGAACAGCGGCTTACCGGACAGTATCAGGGGGTAGTCAATGGCCGAAGTCCATCCCTGAAAAGCCATCATGCCCAGAAAAGCGATAAAGGCTACGGTACCCACGATCCACCCCAGGGGCGAACGCTTTTCCCCCATGGCGTCATCCATGCCGTGAATGGGAAAGGGTGAATGACAATCATAAGCTTTGTATCCCGCTTCATTGACTTTTTCGGCGGCATGGAGTAAGTCCGCGGGATCCTTAAACTCCGCCAAAACGGCAACTGCTTTTTTCTGTTTTTCCATTAGTGTGTCTCTCCTTCATGCGCATGATGAGGATTTGCTTGTGGAAGCACTCCTTTAATTTCAGCCATTGCTACCATGGGCAAGTGACGAATGAATAGTAAAAACAGGGTAAAGAATAATCCGAACGACCCAACCATAAGGGCTACGTCCCAAACCGTCGGTGAAAAGTAGTCCCAACTGGAAGGCAGAAAATCCTGTGCCAATGATGACACAATAATAACGAACCGTTCAAACCACATACCGATATTTACAAATATGGAGATCACAAACATCACCGGTATGCTGCGCCGCATCTTACGGCTCCAGAAAATTTGCGGTATAAACACGTTACAGGTGATCATCGTCCAGTATGCCCAGGCATATTGCCCGAAGGCCCGCTCCACAAAGATAAAGGATTCATAGGGATTGCCACTGTACCAGGCGATGAAAAACTCCATGCTGTAGGCATAGCCGACCATCATACCCGTGGTCAGGATAATCTTGTTCATATTTTCAAGGTGTGTCAAAGTCAGGATATGTTCCAGATGATAGACACGCCGGGCGATAAGCGCCAGGGTCATTACCATGGCAAAACCGGAGAAGATGGCACCGGCCACAAAGTATGGCGGGAAAATGGTGGTGTGCCACCCGGGGATGACCGAAGTGGCAAAGTCGGTACTTACCACACTATGCACGGAAAGAACCAGCGGCGTGGACAAACCGGCCAGAAGCAGATAAGCCAGTTCATAATGTTTCCACTGTTTGTTGCCGCCGCGCCATCCCAGGGCAAATATGGCCAGTACTTTTTTGCGCAGGCTGTTCTTAGCCCGGTCGCGCAGGGTGGCCAAATCCGGAATCAGACCGGTATACCAGAACAGCAATGACACGGTAAAATAGGTACCGACCGCAAAAAAGTCCCACAAAAGCGGGCTGCGGAAGTTCGGCCACATATCCATCTGGTTGGGAATGGGGAAAAAGTAATATACCGCCCACACACGACCAATATGAATTCCGGGAAACACCAGCGCACAGATAACGGCGAAAATAGTCATGGCCTCGGCAAAACGGTTTATGGAGGTGCGCCATTTTTGCCTGAACAAAAAGAGAACGGCGGAAATTAATGTTCCGGCGTGACCAATACCAACCCAAAACACAAAGTTGACAATGGCCCAACCCCATCCGACCGGGTTATTCACCCCCCAGATTCCTATTCCTTCCCAAATCAGATATCCAATGGAACCCAACATAACCATCATCAGGGAACTGGCCAGGCCAAACAGCAATGCCCATTCCTTGGTGGTTTTGGATTCGACTATGGAAGAAATCTTATCGGTAATTGTAGAAAACGTCTGATTTCCTGTAATCAGCGGAACCTGATAATCATATCCAGTATCGACTTCTTTACTCATAAGACCTTACTTTTTGTTTATAGTTTATTTATGCAACCGTTTCCATTTCCGGGTTCGGGTTTTTTATCCGGGCCAGGAAAGAGGTACGCGGTTTAATATTTAATTCCACAAGTAGTTTGTATTCACGATTTTGCTTTTTCAGCTTAGCAACACGGCTTTCGGGATCCAGAATATTACCAAAGACGATGGAGTCCGCCGGACAGGCTTGTTGACAGGCGGTCTGTATTTCGCCATCCGCCACAAGCCGGGCTTCATTCTTGGCATTGATCTTGGCTTCCTGTATCCGTTGGGTACAATAGGTACATTTCTCCATTACACCGCGGAAACGAACCGTCACATCCGGGTTTTGCACCATCTTAATGGTTTCCGGATAGGAGTTGGTAAAGTTGAAAAAGTTGAAACGACGCACTTTATAGGGGCAGTTATTAGCGCAATAACGTGTTCCCACACAACGGTTATAGGTCATTACATTCAAACCTTCATCATCATGCAGGGTAGCCTGTACCGGACATACCTGCTCGCAGGGCGCGTTTTCACAATGCTGGCAACCCATCGGCTGAAAAAGCATTTCCGGATTATCGGGGTCGCCTTTAAAGTAACGATCCAGACGAATCCAATGCATTTCACGGCCTTTTTTAACTTCTTCCTTACCAATGATGGGAATGTTATTCTCGGCCTGGCAGGCCACCACGCAAGTATTGCAACCCGAACAGGTGGAAAGGTCTATGGCCATGCCCCATTGATAGCCGTGATCATATTTTTTCTCATCCCACAGGGAAACCAGCGGCGGATGCTCAACGGCTTCCTTGGCAAACTCCGGCTCCTTGCGGTACTCATCCAAATCAGCTTCGAGAATAATCGGACGGCCTTCCATGGAGTTATGATCCTGGGTATTGGCCAGGGGATAGGTGCGGCCGGTCTTATTTACCTTCACCCCATGCAGCGCATAGCTGTCCGGAGCACTCATAAAAGAATAGACATCAAAGCCACTGCCGTTACCGATACGTCCCAGCTTTTGCCGGCCGTAGCCCAGTTCCAGGGCAATTACATTTTCGGCAACACCGGGCAGAACCGAAACAACAATCTCAAGTTCCCTGCCGCCGGCATTCAGAGTGATTAAATCTTCATTTTGCACACCCAGTTTCTCAGCGGTGGCCGTGCTCATCAGTGCGGCGTTATCCCAACTGATATGGGTAACGGGATCGGGTACTTCCATCAGCCAGCCGTTGTTGGAATAGCGGCCGTCATACAAAGAAGCCGAAGGCAGGATGACCACATCCATGGCCGAAAGTGAGGGCTCGGAAGCAGAAACGGCCGTGGCGCTAACCAGCCCGGCAATATCCGCGGAACGTGATTTTACCTTTGCCGGTTTCAGGCTTCCGGCGGCAACACCTTTGTAGAGAATTCGACGCCAGTCCTTATCATCACTTTTCGCGTTCCAGGTCGCCTTCACCACATCGGAATCTTTGACATCTTCACCGGTAACCATAAGATTAACAAAAGCGGTCATGCTTACCGTATTGTAAAGCGGGGCAATCAACGGCTGAACGACGCTGCGGTTTCCGCGCACATCGGAAGCATCTCCCCAGGATTCCAGAAAATGTGACATGGGAACGTGCCAATTTGCTTTATGGCCGGTCTCATCCCAGTAGGGGGACAAGGCGATTACATTTTCCACCGAAGCCAGGGCCTTGGCAAAGTCCGCCGAAGAAGCGGTATACACCGGGTTCTGATCCAGAATCACCAGGGTTTTCACCTCACCGGCTTTCATTGCATCCGTAAGTGTTTTAATGCTTTCCGTCTGCACTGCGACATCGGGATTGTCAAAATACTCAACAGTCGCCCCGTTATTTCCGAGGGCTTCGTTTATGGCAAATACCAGGGCATGGGTTGCCGCGCTTTGGCGTTGACCGGCAACAACCAGAGAGGCGCCCCTGTTCTTTTTCAGGTCCTTAACCACGGCTTCCATCCACCCGGCATCCACCGCTTTGGCACCGTCGTCAATCACACCCAGAGCATGGGCCAGCTGACGGGTAAACAGCTCCAGGCCGCCTTGCGTTAAGCGCTTGCGGTGATCGGCCATACCTCCGGTAACGGAAAAAGAGGTTTCCACCATATAAAGGCGGTTCATTTCACCATTTTCATCTTCCATCCGGCGGCCTTCGGCAAAACCGCGATTGGCCGAAACATTGTCCGGAGAAACGCCCAGGAAGTCATGATCGATGGAAAGAATGACCCTGGCCTTATCAAAGTAGGGATAGGCTTGTACATTTTTTCCCGTGGCTGTTTTCAAACCACGATGGATGTTCATTTCACTCACCGGCTCATTGACGTGCCAGGTGGCCAAAGGCATTTCTTTTTTAAATTGATTATAGAGCCGTTTTAGGGAAGGGGAAGCAAATTCACCGGAAAGAACGGCCAGGCCTTTACCCTTTTCTTGGGAAAAGGAAGCATGTTGCTCCTTCCAGAATGCGACGAATGCGCTCCAGTTGCTTTGCACGCCATCTTTTGAAACATCCTTGGCTCTGTCCGGA
>Ga0256832_1002245_pt1 | contig 13218 bp, 11 predicted proteins | sample 134614metaG_FD_190534 | JGI IMG/M metagenome (GOLD analysis project Ga0256832, IMG submission 190534) | Hydrothermal vent microbial communities from Lau Basin, Pacific Ocean - 134-614 | ecosystem: Environmental > Aquatic > Marine > Hydrothermal vents | place: Pacific Ocean: Lau Basin | collected... | reverse complement strand
TGCGGCGCAGTGCCCGGCGCGAGATCGAAACGCGCACGGAGCAGATCCTGCGCGGGGTCGAAATCGCCGATCTGTGGCGGGATCCGCAGAGCGGCGAGTACCACGCCCTGGCCGTGCTCGACCGCATGCAGGCCGCCGCCGGGCTGCGTGAGTTCATCGCCGACCGGGACGCCGCCACGGCCCGCGAAATCGCCCTTGCCCGCGACGCGGCCGATCCGCTCACCGCCGCCCGCCATGCCACCCGGGCCGTGACCCTGCAGGTGGCCCGGGAGGAAGCGCAGCGGCTGTTGAAAGTGGTCGATCCGTCCGGCCTGGGCGAGCCGTCACGCTGGCAACTCGAGGTGCTGCGCAGCGATCGGGACGCCCTGCTCGCCCGGGTTCGCATCCGCACGCAGGTGGTGGCCGATCCCGTCGGCGATCTGGAACCCCTGCTGGCCGGCGCCGTGGCGGACGCCGGCTTCGCCGCCACCCATGACGTGGCCGGCTATCTCCTGCGGGCGCGCCTCGAACTCACGCCCCTGATCGACGAGCAGGGTTGGCACTGGTATCGCGGCAGCCTGCAGCTCGAACTGCTCGAGCTGCCCGATCGCCAGCCCCGGGGCTCGGTACGCTGGCCCGTCAAGGTCTCGGCCCGGGATGCGGGCACGGCCCGCCAGCGTGTGCTGGACGAGATCGGCAGGCGCCTGCAGCAGGACTTGCGGCGCACGCTGATCGCGTTCTGACCCGGCTTCGTCGCGGTTTCGTCTTCAGGCGGACACGTCGCGGTCTTCGGCGTGCCGTGAGCGGATGACGATGGCCCGGGGCTCGACGATACAGGCCTCGCGGCACAGGCCACAGCCGACACACCGGCTCGCCTCGATGCGCGGCTTCTCCTGTTCCCAGATCATGGCGCCCGGCACCGGGCAGACACCCCGGCAGGCACCGCATTCGGGCCCGCTGTAGGGGAGGCAGGCGGTCGTATCCAGGCGCGCCCGGGCCAGCATCGGCAGAGGCGGCGCGGCGCCCTCCGCCGCCGGCTCGGGTTCGGCAGGCCGGGCCAGCGCCCCCGTCTCGCAGGCCGCGACGCAGGGCCAGTCGCTGCACAGATGACAGCCGCGGGTCTGCAGATCCAGGGCCGGGGTGCCGGCCACCTGCACGCCCAGGCGGGCCGCCAGCGGAAAGACCACCTGATGGGGGCACGCGCTGATGCACTCGCCGCAGCGGGTGCAGGCCAGCAGGAACTCCAGCTCGGGTATCGCGAAGGGGGGCCGGATCCAGCGGCTCGCCTGCCGGGCCGCCCGGGCATCGGCCTGTTTCACCACCTGTTCGCCGCCCTTGCGCAGGGCCTGACGGAAGAAGGCGCGCCGCGTCGGATCCATGGCTACATCCGCATGATCATGGGCTGCATCAGCAGCCACAGGTTGAACAGGGTCACAGCGACGATGAACAACAGCATGGGGATCAGGTGGCGGGTGTGCAGGTTCCCTTCACCCGCGATCCGCAGCAACCGCTGACGCAGGATCCGCACCGCCAGCCAGAATCCGAAAATCAGCAGGCCTGCCTGCAGGGCGAACAGCACCTCCTGATGCAGCAGGGGCTGCAGGTGACGCAACTGCATTTCCGCCTCGCTCAAAGGCTGGGCGCCGATGCCCAGGGGGTTGCGCAGGACGCTGCCGGCGCCCTGTCCCTCGCGCACCAGGTGATTGACGTTGTGGGCGAGGTGATAGGCGAACGCCAGCGGCAGGCCGGCCAGGGCGAGCTGGGCGAAAAGCCGCCGGTAGGGCCAGGCGCGCCCCAGCGACCGCCAGGTGGCCCACACGGCGAGCGCGAACAGGGCCGCCGGCACGGCGAGGCTGCCGGCCATGCCGATGGTGAAGCTTCCCAGCAACTGGCCGGAGTCGCCGATCAGCCGGCCCAGGCTGCGCATCCACGGTTCCCAGAAGGGGAGCATGGTCAGGCCGTGGAAGCTGGTCAGAGCCACCAGGCCGAGAATGAACCAGGCCCCGTCCCAGCTCGGGCGTGCCGTGTGCATGGCTTCCTCGCCCGTGGGCCGTGTGCTCCAGGCCACGTTCTGCTCGGGGCAGGACTGGCTGCAGGCGCCGCAGGAGGTGCAATAGGTGTTCTCGCGCAGCCGCCCCATGACCAGATGGGTGGGACAGGGCTCGACCGTGTCCGTGCCGTGATAGCACTCCAGCGTCCGGCAGCGCGCGCAGATGGCCGGATCGATGGGCCGCAGGGCGATGGGCGCCAGTTGCGAATAGACGCCGAGGGTCCGGCCCACCGAACAGAAGTAGCGGCAGAAGGCCTTGCGTTCGAACACCGCCAGGGAGAGGGTCGCGAGCACCAGAATCACCAGGGCGAGGATGGCCGTCAGATAGGGACTGGCGGTAATCCCCAGCCCCAGCTCCAGCCAGGTCAGAGCGATGAACATCCACCAGGCGGGCCAGACGTTGCGGATCGCGCGCGGCACGCGCAGATTCAGGGACACCGTGGCCGGCCCCCGTCCCCACAGGCGGCGACGCACCAGCCAGGTGGCCAGGGCATCCCACGGGCAGATGGCGCACCAGGCCGAACCGACGAAATAGACCGAGATGATGAGCCCGGTCCACCACAGGGACCAGGTGAGCACCGTGGCGACGTTGCGCGCCGGAAACGGGGTGCCGAACAGGCCGGCGTAGATCACCAGCAGGAACACGGCGGCGGTGAACAGGCGCAGGCCCACCAGCAGCCCGGGCCGGCGCACGGCCTGCCGCAGCCAGGGACCGACGATCGGCCAGGCCGCCAGGCTCGGCCCGCCGGCCGGCTGCCCGGCCCGCCGGGGCTGCCGGAACAGCCAGACGACCACTGCCAGCATCGCCCCCAGCACCAGCGCCACCCAGATCGCCGGCAGGCCGGGATGGGCCATCATGCCCGGTGACTGGCAGACCAGTTGCTGCAGGACGTCGGGGGGCAGGGCGGCCATGGGCTAGGCGTCGTCGGCGGCGTGGTAGTCGCGGGTCTTGAGGCGCTGCAGGCGCCTGCGTTGCAGCAGGTTGACGCCGAACAGCCCCAGCAGGATGACGGCCACGGCGATGCCGATGGGCCCCACGGACGACACCTCGCCGATCTGCAGCGGAAAGTCGATGCGATAGGGCTCGCCGCCGGCAGTGAACTCGGCAGTGATGATGTACTTGCCGTTCTCGCGGAACACGAAGCCCTGGCGGTAGACGTTGTCGTCGGGCTGCTGGACGCCGAGCACTTCCACCTCGTCGCTGAACCAGCTGTCGTTGCGTACCTTGAAGGTAACGTCGACGGTCAGGGGCGCATCGTCGTCGAGGCGGGTGGCATAGAGGTTGATGCGGCCCGGCTCGTTGGGCCGGGGGAAGGCCGGAAACACCATGTAGGTGACGAAGTAGTCGCCGATCTGGGTCTCGACCTGCATGCTGGGCGGGGTATTGGAATCTTCGTTGAGGCTGTAGGCCGGACGGCCGAGCACATGATGGGCCATGGCCGGCGTTCCCAGCAGCAGAACCAGCAGACCGGTCAACAGCAAGCGGTACGTCATGTTCGCCTCTCCTGCGGATTTCACACGCGATGTTTCATGACCGTGCCTTCCGAGCGGGCCACGATGCGGATGGGCAGGCTGGGATGCGGGCACACTTCCACGCACAGGCCGCAGCCCACGCACCCCGGCTGCACCACGGGCTGGTACTGGTTCCACATGCGGAAGCGGATGGCCCGCTCGCCCAGGGGGCAGATCCCCACACAGGCACCGCAGATACCCCGATCCACCCAGGGATAACAGGCCGTGCGATCGATCTGGGCAATGCCCATGTCGACCTTCTCCCGCGGCCGTTCGGTGAGTGCCTCGGTGGGACAGACCGCCATGCACTTGCCGCACAGGATGCAGCCCTTGATTTCGGGATCGATGTAGGGCGTATTGGCCTGATCGCCCCCATCGCGCCCGTGAAAGCGGATGCAGCGCGGCGGACAGACCTCGCCGCACAGGCCGCAGCCGATGCAGGCGGCGACAAAGGCCGCATCGTCCTTCAACGCGCCGGGTGGACGCAGACGCTGCCAGGGCGGCGCCGGCTCCGCCGGCGTCGGTGCAAGCAGTCGCGCCAGACCGTAGGGGATGGTCGCGCCGCCTCCCAGTGCGATGGCGGCGAGTGTCCGTTGCAGGAACCGGCGGCGGCTCATGCGGCCTCCCGTCCCCCGCCCTGCTGCTTGCGGTACAGGCGGCCCAGATGACCAGGCCCCTGATCGGGCTGATCACGGAAACGGATGCGGAAGGTCATCGCCTCGGTGGGGCAGACGGCCATGCAGGCCGTGCAGTTGTTGCACTCCTGGCCGAAGCCGTCCCGCAAGGGGTCGAGCCCGAACTCGCACACGGCATTGCACTTGGCGCAGTCGTTGCAGTTCTCGACGATGCGCTGGATCCGCAACAGGCGGTACCGCCCCAGCAGCGAATAGAGGGCGCCGCCCGGACACAGATAGCGACAGAAACCCCGACGCGCCACCAGCAGATCGAACAGCAGGGTGATCACGAAGAACACGCTGCCGGCCCCGAAGCCGCCCAGGGCCACGGCATAAAAGATTTCCCGGCCGATGATGGCCGGCGGATAGATGGCCGCCACCAGCACGGCGCCGGTGGCCGCCGAGAGCACCAGCCCGAGTCCCAGCACCAGGTACTTGATGCGCCGGTCGAAACGCCGCCGGCCGGTGCGCAGGCCCAGGCGCCGCAGCCACACGGCCAGGTTGGTGTTCAGCTCGTAGAGAAAGGTGGCCGGACAGATCCAGCCGCAGTAGAACCGCCCGAACAGCACCGTCAGCAGCACCGGGATCAGCGCCGTGAGCACCAGGGGCCACCACACCTCGAGCGCCGCGGCCATCTGGCCGACCACGGCCAGGGGATCGGTGAGCTGCAGCCCCCAGAAGGTGCCGGACCAGGTGTTGCCCTTGATGGCGTCGAGATCCTCGGCCGGATCGTCGGTCAGGGGGGCGGTCAGCGTCTCGACGAGGTCATAGAGCCGTTTCTCGTCGGGCGCCAGCAGATCGTAGGCATGGGCCGCCACATAGGTCTGGTAGACGTACACGAAGGGCAGCGCGACCAGCATCGTGAACACCAGCGACAGCACGACCCAGCGCAACTTGTTCAGATGGCGCCAGAGAAAGAACCACCGATTCGCTTTCTGATTCATTCAACCATAATCCGGAATGATGCGGATCGCCTGCGGCATCTGGATACAGGATCGTTCACAGAGGCCACAGCCGACACACTGTTCGGTCACATGGGGCTGCTCGAGCAGGCCCACCCGGATCGCCACATCCTGCAACGGACAGGCCCGGTAGCACACGCCACAGGTCTTGCCCTGGTAGGAGAGGCACAGCCGCTTGTCCACGTGCGCCCGCCCCATGCGCACCCCGGCCAGGATGTCTTCCGCGGTGCGGGGAATCGGCCGGATGGCGTCGGTGGGGCACACCTCGCCGCATTTCATGCACAGGATGCAGCCCTTTTCCCGCGGGATGATGTAGGGCGTATCCAGGGAGGTAAGGCCGTTTTCCAGGCCGAAATAGCTGATGCAGCGGTTGGGGCAGATTTCTCCACACTGACCGCAGCGGATGCAGCGGCTGACGAAGTCCGCCTCGTTCAGCGCCCCGGGCGGGCGCAGATAACGCAGGGAAGGCCGCCGGCGGGCCGCGGTGCCCGGCCCGGCAACGCTCGCCGCGGCAGCCGCCGCGAGAGACTGGATGAAGGTTCGACGTTGCATAGACCACTTCAGTATAGCGTGGGCGCACCCCACGCCGGGGCGACACCAGGCAGACGGTGGGCACGGAAACGGCCATGACCGCTTCCGTGCCCTAACCGCTCAGATCTTCTCGATGCGGGCGGCCGATTTCTTGAAGTCCACCTGGCCGGAGACCGGATCCCAGACCCGGCTGGTGACGCGGTTGGCCAGCCACTTGTTCTTCTCCGGCACGGCGCTGTCGGCCACCGACAGGTTCCACGGTCCGAACATGTAGCCCCGCGGCACGTTGTTGCGCGCCGGCTTGACCAGGCTGTTGGTGCCCACCTGGGCCCGGGCTTCCAGCGAACCGCGCCGGGTCACGATGCGCACCTTGTCGCCGTCCTTGATGCCCAGTTCCCTGGCGTCCTCCGGATGGATCTCCACGTACATCTCCGGCACCAGGCGCCGGGTGGTGGGACTGCGGTTGGACTTGGCGGTGTGGAAGTGCTCGTAGACCACGCCCAGGCCGAACCAGTAGGGATACTTGTCCTTGGGGATCTTCGACCAGTGGCGGCCGCGATACTGCTCGTCGGGCAGATCCGGCGTCAGGCCCTTGTCGCGCGCCAGCTTGATGAGATCCATGTGGTCGATGGTGTAGAGCCCCTTCTTGACCCCGAACTCCATCAGCTTGCGGGTGATCCGCTCCCGGTCACTGTAGTCCTGCTGGCACAGTTTCATGTGCACCTTGCCATCCTTGGTGCGGAAGTAGCCATAGGGTTTGTTCTTCCACACTCCCTCCTGCATCATGTAACGACGCTTGGAACCCCCGTTCTTGGCGATCTCGTAGGTGGGCGCCGGCCACTGGATGCCCCGCAGGCGCCGCAACTGCTCGTAGGGGGAGATCCCGTCGAGCTTCTCCACCTCGAGGATGCCGGTCAGATCGGCATCGGTGCCGGCCGAGGCCCGGCACATGTCACGGAAGATCTCTTCCGTGTCGATGAAGCCGTTCTTGTCCTTCTTCCAGGGGAAGATCTTGTCGCCGTCCATGCCCAGCAGGTTGGCGATCTCCCGGCCCTTGTCCACCACCATGTCCAGATCCGGGATGCAGCCCTTGGGCGGCAGGGCCGCCTGTTCGCAGATGTTGATGCGCCGTTCCGAGCTGATGTACACGCCGTTGACCTCGCCCCAGGTGGCGGCCGGGAAGATTACGTCGGCGTACAGGTTGTTGGGCGCATGGCGGTAGATCTCCTGCACCACGTTGAAGGTTTTCGACAGGGCCGGCCGCACCAGGTTTTCCTGGTCGGGCAGGTCGATGTGCGTGGCATAGACCAGGAACATGGCCTTCACGTCGCCCTTGAGCGCCCGCTCCATCATGCCCACGGCCATGCCGGGGTTGGAGGAATTGAGGGCGTTCTTGAGGTTGGCTTCCGGCACCCGCCAGTGCCTGGCCATGTGCTTCAGGTGCTTGATGTTGGACAGTGGCTCGTTGAACGGCAACCGGCCGGTGAGACCACCGGTGAAGCGCTCGCCCATGGCGTTGGGCTGGCCGGTCATGGAGAACGGTCCGCAGCCCGGCTTGGCCAGGTTGCCGGTCAGGGTCAGCAGGTTGACGATGGAAATCACGTTGTGCTGGCCGTGAATGTGCTGGTTGTAGCCGATGCCCCACATGATGATCACGCCGCCATACCCCTGGCCACTGTGCTTGCCCTTGCTGCGGGCCAGGCGCTTGCGGGTGGCGTCGGCGAACATGGCGGCCACCCGGCGGATCAACGCCGGCGAGACATCGTGGTTCGGCCCGCCCATGCGATCCTGCACCTGCTCCGGGCTGTAGTGCTTGAGCACGCCGTCCACGTATTCCTTCCAGCCGGTGGTGTGCTGCTTCATGAACTCCCAGTCGATGACGTCCTTGTGCTCCTTGAGCAGCACGTGGGCGATGGCATTGAGGAAGCTGATGTCGCCATTGAGGATCGGCACGTGCACCGAGTTCTTGGGATTGATGTCCTCATAGCCCATCACCGTCCCGGTGCGGCGCGGATCGACCACCACGGTGGGAATGTCGTTCTTCTTCTTGTGATCGGCCGCGCGCCAGAAGATGATCGGGTGGGACTCGCGGGCATTGTGCCCGAAGTGCATGATCATGTCGCACAGCTCGATGTCTTCATAGGCCAGCGGCGGGGTGTCCGACCCGAGGGTGGCGAAATAGCCGGTGACCGCCGAGGTCATGCACATGCGCGCGTTGGCCTCGATGGTGTTGGAACCCAGCACCCCTTTCATGAACAGGTTTTCGAGGTACTGCCCCTCCACCGTGAGCTGACCCGAGCCATACAGGCCGATGGAGTTGCCGCCGTATTTCTTGGCGAAATGGGCAATCTTGTGGGCCACCATCTCGGAGGCCTCCTTGTAGGGCACCCGCACGAAGTGCTTGTCGTCGAACGAACCCTTGGTCTTGGTGACGTATTCCAGATCGCCGTGCCCGGGCTTGTTCCATTCCTCCCATACGTCCTTGCGCACGTAGGCATCGCCCTCCATGCGGTCCACATAGATGGGTTCGGCCGCGGTGAGGCCCTTGATGCATTGCAGGCCGCGGTTGGTGGGATGATCCTTGTCCGGGCGCATGGACACGATCTTGCCGTTCTCCACCTGGATGACGGTGCCACAACCCACCCCGCAGTAGGGACACTGGGCCAGGGCCGTGGTCCGGGTGGCGGAGTCGGCTTCCCGGGCCGGCGCGGCCTCGAGCTCGGGGTTGGCGCCCACCATCAGGCTGGCCCCGGTGGCCGACCCCGTGATGAAGGCACTGCCCTTGAGAAAGTTACGCCGTGAAATCTTGAAACGCTTCATGGTGGTTCTCCTGGCTGGATTCGTTATTTTTTCGGCAAGGTGCGCATGTAGACGATGATGTCGTCGATCTCCTGATCCGACAGGTTGGCCAAACCGTCCGGACCGGAGAAGCCGCGCATCCGGGTATTCGAGCGGCCATGCTTGATGGTTTCGCGAATGAAACCGTCGGACGCCTTGCTCAGGAAGCCCGGCTTGCCGATGGCCGTGCCGGTACCGCCGGCTTCGTAGCCGTCGCCATTTCTGCCGTGGCAGGTGGCACAGATGTCGTCGAACCAGGTCTTGCCGAGGCGCGGATCGCCATGGGCGGCCGGCTGGGCATCCACTTCCGCCGAGCGGTTGGGGACCTTGGCCAGCGAACGCAGGTAGGCCACGATGGCCTTGATCTTCTTGCGACCAAGATGGCCGAACGGCGGCATGCCGGTGCCAACCCGGCCGTCGCGGATGGTGCCTTCGAGGAACTTGTCCGAGGCGATGCTCAGCAGCTCGGGATTGCTCAGCGATGGTGCAAACCCCGGCTTGCCGACCGCATCGGGCTGATGACAGACCGCGCAGTTCTGGTTGAACAGGCGCTTGCCCTCCTCGATTTGCTTGTCGCTTGCGGCCTGCACCGACATGGACAACAGGCTTGCCGCCATGAGCGTGCCGTACCGCACCGCCCATTTCTTCATGATGCCTGGCATGGGATCCCCCTTTATCAGTCGTGCCAAGTTTGTTCGCAGTGAAGTGATACGGATCGTCTCGAACACGCCTCGTCGGCACGGGTCGATCCGGTCGCCGTTGCGTCGGGCTCGGTTCCTGTCGATGGTCGCGAAGGATTCCGCTTCGACTGCCGGCCGACGTCGACCGTTCCCCCCGGTGCGGACGACACGCCCGCCGGACTGACGAACCTGACGCAAACGACTGGAGAAAGACCTTATGAAAAACACGACATGTCGTTGTTGACCTGGATCAAGTCAACGACTGTCAGCATGGCGACATATGCATTAGTAATTTATTATTTACTAATTTTTGTTCTCTTGATTCTTCTTCCCGTGGATTCTCTCCAGGCGCGGCGCGGGATAACCCACAGAAGACAACCCGCCAATCCCGATCGGGTTGCAACCAGAACAGTTTCATTCCCAGCCATCGTCTTCGGGCGGGCGGGCCATGTCTTCATGACATTCGTAACAGGGGCGCCCCTCCCGCTCGAACCGTTCGTGTTCCTGTTCGAGAAAGGCCTCCGGCAAGGCATGCGCGATGCCCTTGTGGCAATCGATACAGGTCTGGCCCGTCCGGCGCGCCTGTTCATGCCGCTGCCTGGCGACCCGTCGCTGATCCACCAGCGCCATGGCCTCGGCATCGTGACAGTTGCGACATTCACGGGAATCGGTCGCCTGCATGGCCTGCCAGACCTTCCTGGCCAGAATCAGGCGGCGGGCCTCGAACTTCTCCGGCGTGTCGATGCTGCCGGTGAGCTTGTGGAAGAGTTCGGCGCTGGCCTGGATCTTGCGCAATACCATCGGTCCCCAGGCACGGGGGACATGACAGTCCGGGCAGGTGGCCCGCACTCCGCTGGGGTTGCGAAAGTGTCGTGAACGCTGATATTCGGGATAGATGTTGTCACGCATTTCGTGACAGCCCAGACAGAAGGCCAGCGAGTTGGTGGCCTCGAGCACCGTGTTGAATCCGCCCCACAACACCACCCCGGCCAGCATCAGCACCACCCCCGTACAGAACCCGATACCATGCAGCCGGCACCGTTCGCGCCGGCCACGGGTTCCCTTTTCCGCTTCGCCCATGATGGCTCCTGCAATCCAACCTGCCGGCATTATACAAATTCATGGACAAAAGATACGGGATTACCGGCAACGACGCACAGCGGTACAGGGGAACAATGTCAGGCAACTGCAGTGGAGAGCCGGGTTGTCCGGCTTCCCGGAAAAACAACGCCCGCCCGGTTTGCCCGGGCGGGCGCGGAAAAGCAGGAATGATTCCCGGAAGGGAATCAGACAGGCTGCACGCTGGTCGCCTGCATGCCCTTGGGGCCCTTTTCGGCTTCGTAGGTGACCGCCTGACCCTCGTTCAGGGTCTTGTAACCGCTGGTCTGAATCGCCGAGTAGTGCACGAAGACGTCTTCGCTGCCATCCTCCGGTGCGATGAAACCGAAACCCTTGGAATTGTTGAACCACTTGACTGTGCCGTTGAGCATCTCTCCGCCCTCTTGTCTTGCTAGTTGTTTTGGAAGTGTTGCGTTACTGCTTTCCAATTAGGGGAAGTTGCACAGGAGTCCAGCCGAACTTCTCGAACTTGCCACTGCTTGAAAAACAATACCACCTTGAGTATAGCCAAACTCCCTGACGAATAAAGGGCGGGGTGACAGACGAATGCCGGCGTCAGAAATGGCATCGGCGCAGCGCTTTTCGCGGGGGTGCGACCGGAAGCAATCCTGGCACGAACACACGGGTTGCCCGTGTGTTGGCTCTCAAATGCCTGATCACAGGGAAGAAATTCGGGATGATACGATCGGGAACGTCACCCGCATCCCGGCCGTTTGATTGCGGGATATACGAAAAATGACTGATACCGATCGGTGCGCGACGGCGGGTTCGGGGAAATCGCGGATGTTCCGCGGACCGCTGCGGTCCGCGGATTCGGACACCCTTCAGGTCTCGCGGTAGAGCTTGCCGCCGCTGTTGCGAAACTCCTCGGCCTTCTCGGCCAGGCCCTTCTGCAGCACCTCGTCCAGCGCCACTTCCTGCTCGGCGGCGTACTCGCGCACCTCCTGGGTGATCTTCATGGAGCAGAAGTTGGGTCCGCACATGGAGCAGAAGTGGGCCACCTTGTGGGCCTGCTTGGGCAGGGTCTCGTCGTGGTATTCGCGCGCGCGATCCGGATCGAGACCGATGTTGAACTGATCCTCCCAGCGGAACTCGAAGCGCGCCTTGGACATGGCGTTGTCGCGGATCTGGGCGCCGGGATGACCCTTGGCCAGATCGGCGGCGTGGGCGGCCAGCTTGTAGGTGATGATGCCTTCCTTCACGTCGTCGCGGTTGGGCAGCCCCAGGTGCTCCTTGGGGGTGACGTAGCAGAGCATGGCGGTGCCGTACCAGCCGATCATGGCGGCGCCGATGGCCGAGGTGATGTGGTCGTAGCCCGGCGCGATGTCGGTGACCAGCGGACCGAGGGTGTAGAAGGGCGCTTCCTTGCACAGGGCCAGCTGCTTGTCCATGTTTTCCTTGATCAGGTGCATGGGCACGTGGCCCGGGCCCTCAATCATGGTCTGCACGTCGTGCTTCCACGCGATCTCGGTCAGCTCGCCCAGGGTTTCCAGCTCGGCGAACTGGGCCGCGTCGTTGGCGTCGGCGATGGAGCCGGGGCGCAGGCCGTCCCCAAGGGAGAAGGCCACGTCGTAGGCCTTCATGATTTCGCAGATTTCCTCGAAGTGGGTGTAGAGGAAGCTCTCCTGGTGATGGGCCAGGCACCACTTGGCCATGATCGAGCCGCCGCGGGAGACGATGCCGGTGACGCGGTTGGCGGTCAGCGGGATGTGGGCCAGGCGCACGCCGGCGTGGATGGTGAAATAGTCCACGCCCTGCTCGGCCTGCTCGATGAGGGTATCGCGGAACAGCGCCCAGGTGAGTTCCTCGGCCTTGCCGTCCACCTTCTCCAGCGCCTGGTAGATGGGCACGGTGCCGATGGGCACCGGCGAATTGCGGATGATCCACTCGCGGGTCTCGTGGATGTTGCGGCCGGTGGACAGATCCATGATGGTGTCGGAGCCCCAGCGGATCCCCCAGGTCATCTTGTCCACTTCCTCCTCGATGGAGGAGGTCACCGCCGAGTTGCCCAGGTTGCCGTTGATCTTCACCAGGAAGTTGCGGCCGATAATCATTGGCTCCAGTTCGGGGTGGTTAATGTTGGCGGGGATGATGGCCCGGCCGCGGGCCACCTCGTCGCGCACGAATTCGGGGGTGATGGCCTCGGGCAGGCTGGCACCAAAACTCTGGCCCGGGTGCTGCTGGGCCAGGTAGTCGCGGTACAGCTCCAGGCGCAGGTTCTCGCGAATCGCCACATATTCCATCTCGGGGGTGACGATGCCCTGGCGGGCATAGTGCATCTGGGTGACGTTGGCGCCGGCCTTCGCCCGCCGCGGCTGGCGGCGGTGATGGGGGAAGCGCAGATGTTCCAGCGCCGGATCGGCGGCCCGGCGGCGGCCGTATTCGGAGGTCTGATCCGGGAGCACTTCGGTGTCGCCCCGCTCTTCGATCCAGGCGCTGCGCACGTCCGGCAGGCCCTTGCGGATGTCGATGGTCACCTCCGGATCGGTATAGGGGCCGGAGGTGTCATAGACGGTCAGCGGTGGATTCTTTTCAGGGCCCTGGGCGGTCTGGGTGTCGGACAGGGTAATTTCGCGCATGGGCACACGGATGTCGGGGCGGCTGCCCTGCACGTAGATCTTGCGGGAATTGGGAAACGGCTGGATCGACGCCTCGTTGATGCGGGCGTTCTCGCTCAGGAAATCGTCGGGGTTCGCGCTCATGGTCGGGTCCTGGGTTCGGGGCGGACGGCGCGAGGGGAAGGGAGAAGGCACGGATTCGATGTGGATAACCGCAGTCCCTACGCCGGTATGAGCCGGATCAGGTTCCAAGGGTCTCTCTCAGCCGGTCGCCGGCACCCCTCGCAGTCGAGTCGTACACCTTAATGGAGGGGT
>Ga0256832_1002244_pt1 | contig 13220 bp, 10 predicted proteins | sample 134614metaG_FD_190534 | JGI IMG/M metagenome (GOLD analysis project Ga0256832, IMG submission 190534) | Hydrothermal vent microbial communities from Lau Basin, Pacific Ocean - 134-614 | ecosystem: Environmental > Aquatic > Marine > Hydrothermal vents | place: Pacific Ocean: Lau Basin | collected... | reverse complement strand
CCCAAGAGCGTTTTAATGAAATTAAGCAAATCATTGAGAATAATGATTTTGAATCGCTATCTGAACTCAAAAAAATAGCCGGCGATGAGTTTGATTGGGGTGAATTGCGACTGGTTATGACTTATTTATCATAAAAATAATTCAACAAACCGGTAAAAATTTTTAATTATTAATTATAAATATAGTGATTTGTATATAAAATCAATATTTTGAATTCAAAATCATTTTTTGTAAAAAAAAATATTGTACATTTGTTATTACATTTTAATTTAACGTGATGGCAAAGTTGATATATGAAGTATTGCTACCAAAAAACAAAGCACAATTAGAAGGTGTTTTTATTCAGTTATTTAAGCCGCGACAAAAGCATCTAATCATCAAAATACTAAATGACTATATAACTGAGGATGATTTAAAGGAAATACTTGAAAAATACCAAGAAAATATCGAAAAATATAAAAAAAGCAAGTCCATTGTAATTTTATCAGACACTTTCAAGCATATTCCCGACTATATTCCGGTAGCCCCTACAGAAACAGAAGCCATAGATATTATTGAATTTGAAGAAATTGAACGGGATTTATTGTTAAATGGCTAAATTTATTCTTTAATACATCAAATTTACTAAAAAATATTTAAACAACATTTTAACATACATGAAAAAAACAGCTAAACGAAACAAGAATTTGTAAAATGTAAATTTATGAAAACAAAACCAGCAAACAAACATGAATTAGCGCGTCAACGTTGGCTTGATTTATTACAAGAAGCCATCGATGAAGGTGTCAAACTGCAAGTTAACCACCGTTTTAAATACAAAGGTAAAAACTTGGGCACTTTCTTAGTTGAAGCCAAAAGACGAGGTAAACCAGAATTACAAGCCAAAATCAAAGAAATGGGCTTGGATTTTAGAGACCACAGTAACAAACCTGAAGATTATCTGCAACGCTTTATCAAAGAATTGTGGAATAACCCGAATCCGAACAAAGGAAACTATATCACAAGGTTTAATACCTGCATCTTACCCAAAAAGGACATCTTAAAAAAACAAACTAAACAAGAACTTGAAATTGTTTGGAAGCACAAGTTTGGCGAAGAACGCCCTTGGCGCAAACGCGACGATGTCTTAACCAGAGTGTATAAGTGGAAACAGTTCCGCTATAACCGTAAAGCTAATCCCGAAAAAAAATGGTTTCAACCCAAATCAAAAATGGGTGACTTGTATTTTTGGGTCTATGCCCGCAAACGCAAACCATGGCTAATGAAAGCCATTCTTGACCAATTTGACAATTACGAATTGGAAGAGCTGATGAATGAAGGCTTCGTTCAAGAATCATGGCTTAAAAATAAAATCAAATAAGTATTAATTTTATGAATATTTTTAGATCCAACCCTAATACGGTTGGATTTTTTTTATTTTACAATATAATTTTACAAAAAACCTCTTAAATTCAGCTTTTAATCCGGAAAAATTGATTAACTTTAACATCAAATTAAAATCAATTTTTTAACCAAAACTTATGCTATGAACAGAGTAAAACTATTATTCTTGACCTTAAGCTTGGTTTTATCGCAGTTTGCCACTGCACAAGAACTAAGCGTATCAGGTAAAGTCACGGATGCTTCCGGTGAACCCATACCGGGCGTCAATGTCGTGATTAAAGGAAAAAACCAAGGAACCGCAACCGATTTTGACGGGAACTACAGTATTCGGGTTTATCCCGGAAATGTATTGGTATTTTCAGCCATTGGCTATCAAACCGTCGAAAAACCGGTTAATAAAGGCGGTGTACTGAATGTTACCCTAAAAGAAGGTGCCTCTCAACTTGACAAAGTTGTGGTAACCGCTATGGGAATTAAGAAAAAAGAAAAAGCCCTGGGGTATGCTTCACAAGAAGTTAAAATGAATGACTTAAAACAAATCAACACCAATGCCTTAGCCAACTTGCAAGGACAAGTATCCGGTGTGCAAATAAGTCAATCATCAGGTGCTGTAGGAGGTGGCGTTGATATATTAATTCGCGGAGTGAAATCTCTTGATAAAAGTGTTAGTAATCAACCGTTGATTATTGTTGATGGTATTCGTATCAGTAATGATATTGTAGCCGGAAATGTTTTACCTTCTGCCGGTAGTAACGCTCCAAGTAGTAGTGAACAATTTTCTTTTTCAAACCGGGCTCTTGACATTAATCCGGATGATATTCAAAGTATAAATGTACTGAAAGGTGCAGCAGCGGCTGCATTGTATGGTATTGATGCCGCAAATGGAGCAATTGTTATTACTACCAAGAAAGGAATTAAAGGTAAACCGCAATTTACTTTTACTACAAAAATAACGGCTAGTGAAGTTAATAAATATGTTGAGTTACAAAATAAATGGCGAGAAGGACGTCATAAAATATCAAAAATTACGCAAGATCCAAATAACCCCAATATTAATCCTACCCAAGTTAATGGTTATGGAGAACACAAAGGTTATTGGCTAATCAATGGTGCAACATATAGTTTTCATACTTGGGGACCGGAATATGGTGATGACCCGACAATGACTTTTCATGATATCTATCGAGATTTCTTTCAAACCGGCAGTAGTAACAGTCTTAACTTTAGCGTTAGAGGTGGTGCTGATAAATATAATTACTATATCTCATTGGCTGATAATATGAACTCAGGTATTGTTCCTAATACTGATTTTAATAAAATTAATGCTCATATTAGAGCCGATTATCAATTAACGGATAAATTTAATTTGGAAGTAACATCTACTTATGCTAAATCCAATGGAAAATTACCTAACAATGGTGATAAATCTATTATGAGTTCCATGTCATACTGGTCACCTTCAGTTGATGTCAATGACTGGAAACTTCCTGATGGAACACAAAAAAACTACACGCCTTATTGGATTGACAATCCACGATATTTTGCTGAAAAAAGTAATTTACAAACAGATGTTGACCGCATTATAACCAGTGCTAATGCCAAATGGGATATAAGTGAAAATTTTTACCTCAATTATAAAATATCCAATGACCATTATATTGATGCACGTAATCGTTTCGTTCCGGCTGATTTAGATGTAGGTACGCAAGTTAAAGGTTTTATTGTCAATCAAAACATTAAGTTTAATGCCTTAAACTCCTTACTTTTAGCCAACTACGACTATAATATCAATGATGATATGAAATTAACCTTTATTGCAGGTAATGAAATCACTAAACAATACAGAACCATTGATACCCAAAGAGCCGAAACGCTAATTCTCCCTTATTTAAATAATGTATCAAACGGAGAAAACTTCTTCACATTCAGTAAAGGTATTGGAAAAAATAGACTTGGAGTTTTTGGTGAAATGGATTTTTCTTACAAAGATAAATTATTTGTTACTGTAACCGGTAGAAATGATTGGAGTTCCACTTTACCAGCTAAAAACAGATCTTTCTTCTACCCTTCTGTTAATGTATCTTATTTATTAACAGATTTAATTGATAAAGAAAACAAAATCTTATCTTTTGCCAAAGTCCGTTTTTCTTGGGCAAATGTCGGTAAAGATGCACCGGAAGGTATTTTAGGTACCAAATGGGGATTAAGTAACTATCCTGCAAATGGTGGTTCTACTGGCGGAATATATCCATATATAACTGAAGGTGATATAAATTTAAAACCTGAAAATCAAAGAACAACCGAATTTGGTTTCGATTTTAGATTTTTAGATAATAGAATCCGTATAGATTATACCTATTATGACAATTTAAATTCCGATTTGATTGCTCCCATTCCGGTGTCACATACATCCGGTAAAAAAAGCATATGGAAAAATGTAGGAGATTTGCAGAATACCGGACATGAAATACTCTTAAGCGGTCGTTGGATTGACAAACCTAATTTTAATTGGACGACAACTATAAACTGGTCAACAAATAAAGGAAAGGTTACAAACTTACCCGATCAAATAGAATCGTTTGAATATGCCAATAGTGGTTATGCAGGCATTGTATCTATGGTTAAAGAAGGAGATGAACCGGGAACGCTTTACGGCTATACTTGGAAGTATAATGAAAATGGTGACAGAATTATTGACAGTAATGGCTTACCTATAATTGACACAAGTAAAAAAGTAATTGTAGGACATGCTTTTCCTGATTGGGTTGGTTCTGTTACCAATAGTTTTAGATACAAAAATTTCGATTTAAGTTTTAATATAGAATATAAAAAAGGAGGGGATGCTTATGATGCCGGACAACGAAATTCTATCAGAGACGGTACTATCAAAATAACTGAACAACGCTATGAAAACGTCGTTTTAGATGGTGTACAAGATGATGGAAACGGTGGTTGGAAACCTAATGAAACACCGGTATATATTGACGAAAGTTATTATAGAAGTTCCAGTCACTATAATCGTGCTGCCGAAATTTTAGTTCAAGATGCTTCTTGGGTTAAACTGAGAAATGTTTCATTGACCTATACTTTACCAAAAAAATGGATAAAAAATTCTTTCTTAAATAAAGTACAAATCAATGCCGGTGGTGGTAACTTCTTGTTATGGACACCATTTAGAGGTTTTGACCCTGAAGGAAGTCAATATTCGGCTGGTTCCAATACTTACGGTTTTACCGGTTTAAATATTCCATTAACCCAAACTTACAGCTTTGGCGTTAAGTTTAATTTTTAATCATTAAAAAATCAAAAAAATGAAAAACATAAAATTTTTAATCCTTGCTTTAATACTGGCTGTGTCAACATCCGGTTGTAAAGATTTTTTCGATGTAAATGATCCTACCAATGTAGTTTCAGACAAAGATCTATCCTTAGAACTAATGTTGCCAAGTGCCGAGTATTATACAGCAACCTTACAGTTTAACAAAGCTTATTCGATAGGGCAATTACAACAACACATCGCCTCATATTTTGATCATGGCATTGATCAACATTATGAATCTTCTATCGGTTCTGCCTGGTCATTATATTATACTAAAGCCCTTTTTGAATTAAAAAAAATGAGTGAATTGGCTGATCAAAAAGATGCCAAACATTACAAAGGTGTTATCAATATTTTAAAAGCTCTAACATTGGGAATGACCACAGATATTTATGGAGATATACCCTATTATCAGGCCTCTCTAGGGTCAGAAAACTTACAACCTGATGTTGATAGTCAACAAGAATTGTACAACGAGATACAATCTTTATTAGACACAGCTATCAACCAACTTAACGATACCGATAATTCCGGTTTGGATGTAATTAAAGGTGATGGCATCTATAATGGTGACCTCGATAAATGGGAACGTTTGGCTTATACTTTAAAAGCACGTTATGCCATGCATCTCATAAAAAGAAACGGATCCACTGCTGCAGCTACGGAAGCTTTAAACTATTTACAACATGGTTTTACTTCTAATGCCGATGATTTTCAACTATTATACAATGAAAAACAAAAAAATCCTTGGCATACTTCTGTTGTCTTAGCTTCAAATACCGGTAATATTTCCGTATTGTTTTCTGAACAATTGGTCAACTATATGAACAGCAGTATTTACCCGACTGCTGCTTATGACCCACGTATTTATGACTATATTGATAATGGTGGCGCTGCAACATTTGATGGCGCTCAAAATGGTAATGAAGGCAAAACCGTAACTGGTGACGATGCCAATACAGAATTTAATCCTAATAGTTACTATTTCAAACAAGACTCTCCCATAGTTTTGGTAAGCTATGCCGAAGCACTTTTCCTTAAAGCAGAAGCTGAATTTTTAGCCGCAGGTGGAAATCCTACATCAACCGGTGCACCGCAAGCTGCTTACGATGCTTACAAAGCCGGAATTGAAGCCAATATGAATAAAATAGGTATTGATTCCGCATTGCGTGATGCTTATCTGACAGACCCTGCTATAGATATGGGTATGGCAAATTTGAAATTAAAAGACATTATGGTGCAAAAATATATCGCTTTACTTCTAAATCCTGAAGTATTTACCGATATGAGACGCTATGATTTTTCAACCGATGTTTATCCCGGATTGGAATTGCCGGCAAATCAAAATCCGGACTTAAACGGACATTGGTGGAGAACCGCCATTTATCCGGTTTCGGAATTGAGTAAAAACCCCAAACTTAATGCTTTTGTGCATACGGTTGACCAACCGGTTTGGTGGGACCAATAAACCTCCAAGTAAATAACTAAATAAAAAAACACCCCAAACATTCGGGGTGTTTTTTTATAATTTTTTTAAACGATTAAACTCAATCAATCATTTAGCACCTCATCTATTTTATACCTTTGGATATGATTATTATTGTTTAATAGCATTTCGCCCAAAAAACCGGCTAAAAAGAACTGACTACCCAAAATCATAGCGGCTAAGGCTATATAAAACCACGGACGGTCCGTTACCAAATGGGTCGGGATATTATAGTAAAGTTTGTACGCCTTAATACCCAAAATAGCAAATGTTGCCAAACCACCTATTATAAACATCAATATGCCCAACGAACCAAACAAGTGCATGGGACGTTTGGCAAAACGGGTTAAAAACCATAGCGTAATCAAGTCTAAGACTCCCTTGATAAAACGGTCGGAACCAAACTTGGTCTCGCCATATTTACGGGCTTGATGTTGTACTACTTTTTCGCCTATATGGGTATACCCCTCATTTTTGGCTAAAAAAGGAATATAACGGTGCATCTCACCATATACCTTGACATCTTTAACCACTTGATTTTTATAAGCTTTTAACCCACAATTAAAATCGTGTAAATCTAAACCCGATACTTTTCGGGCAGCCCAATTAAACAATTTGCTAGGCAGATTCTTTTTAAGTTTTGAATCGTAACGCTTTTTTTTCCAACCCGAGACCAAATCGTAGTTATCTTTGGTAATCATATCGTATAATCCGGGGATTTCTTCGGGGCTGTCTTGCAAATCGGCATCCATAGTAATAACAACATCGCCTTGTGCCATGTTAAATCCGGCATGCAATGCCTGCGATTTACCATAGTTGCGCCTAAACTTAACGCCTTTTACCCGATTATCTTTTTGAGCAAGCTCCGTAATTATTTGCCACGAATTGTCCGTACTGCCGTCATCCAGAAAAATAATTTCATATGTATAAGCCTCGCGTTGCATCACTTCCGAAATCCAACGGTACAGCTCCGGTAAGGATTCTTCTTCATTTAATAAGGGGATGACTAAAGATATTTGCATATTGATTCTTTGGTTAATCGGTGAATCGTTTATTTGGTTAATTGAATGGGTCCGAATGTAAAGTACATTTTTATCCCATCATACGACGGGATACTCATATTCTTTGAGTTGAATGTTGAAAGCATATAGAAATGCTTAACAAAGTGCCTCTACATACTTTTTCGCTTTCTACTTGTTACTTAATACTAATACTCCTCAACCGGTGTTTTAAAAAACAAGCCGCCCAGCAAACCGCCAATCACACCATATAACAAGCCACCAAATACTTGACTGATAAATTGCATGGGAACAAAAAACTTTTTGGTCATTGCCATTTGCTTTTCAATCATATCATCATTAAACATATCGTTTTCTTTTAACACATTTTTAGACATTTCCAAAACTTGGTCAACTGCATCCGGATTGATATACGCAAAATAAATATAGGCATAAATCCCTACGATTAAGCCACCCAATAAGCCGATTAATACACCTAATTTAACGGCTTTACCTAAACTGACGGTATAGCCTTGATTTCGGTAATACCAAACTGCCAAAATAGGAATACCAATAAATAAAAATAAAGCTACAAAACCTAAAACTACCATTGAAGGGTCTTTCGGATTGGCAGTCGGTGATTTGATAAACATAAATAAAATGCCCAAAATAGCATAAAGTCCGGCGAACATCCAAACGATGCTGTTAAATGATTTTTGATTTTCCATAGTTGTATTTTTTTGATTGGTTATTAACTTGTTTCGTTTCTCATTGGAGATTATTTGATACCGGCACTTCGGTACACCACTCCTTCGTCGTGGCACTCAGTGACCTACTTCGGTATATCCCTCATACACTCCGAACACTCAGCCACTATTTTAATTTTAGAAAATAGAAAAAAAAATTTTTCAATTAGCTTTTATGCTTAACTATTATCCAACTTTTAACTTCGGTTACTGAGCCTGTCGAAGAACGGTTACTGAACCTGTTGAAGAACGGTTACTGAGCTTATCGAAGTATCAACTTGTTACTAATGGACATCCAACTCTTGATAAACCGAATTATTAGACACATATTCGGGTATCATTTCTTTCAATATTTTTACTATTTCAAAGTTAGTCATTTTTTTGTAATTATTCAAATTTTGAAAATATAAAAATATTTCTTGACAATCTACTTCGTTAATTTGGGCAATTTTTACTTTGTCATGATGCGTCGGCAAATCATCTTCATTTTGCCCCAAAACTTCTTCATACAATTTTTCTCCCGGACGCAAACCGGTTATTTTAATATCTATTTCTTCCGGATATTTATAACCGGACAATTGAATCATCTTAACAGCCAAATCAAAGATCCGTACCGGTTTACCCATGTCAAATACAAAAATTTCACCACCTTTTCCCATAGTACCGGCTTCCAATACCAGATGACAAGCTTCGGGTATAGTCATAAAATACCGAGTAATTTCTTTATGTGTTACCGTTAACGGACCACCTTGTTTCAATTGTTTTTTAAAGAGCTGAATCACAGAACCGTTAGAACCCAACACATTACCAAATCGTGTAATGATAAATTTGGTATCAGGATTAACTTTTTGCAAGCAAGTGGCATACATCTCGGCAGCGCGTTTGGTAGCCCCCATCACATTGGTTGGATTAACCGCCTTATCGGTTGAAACCATAACAAATTTTTGTACTTTATAAGCAACTGCCAAATCCATGATTGTTTGGCTACCTAATACATTCACTTTCACCGCTTCATACGGATTCTCTTCCATCAAGGGGACATGCTTATAAGCCGCCGCATGATAAATAATATCGGGACGATACCGGTCAAAATATTGTCGCATAATGTGGGCATCTCTGATATCGGCAACTATCGGTATAAAGTTTTGATAAGATTTACTGATAAATGCTTGTTGTAAATCGTAAAGAGCTGACTCTGCCTGATCAATTAAAACCAAAAGTTTGGGATTGAAATGCATCACTTGACCGGCAATTTCAGAGCCAATGGAACCGGCAGCACCGGTAATCATCACCACCTTATCTTGAATATCTTTTTTTATAACGGGATTGTCTATTTTTATCGGGTTGCGATTGAGTAATTCTTCAATATTCAATTCCTTAATCTGACTGATATTGATTTGTTCTTTATCAATCCATTGGTTAATAAACGGAACGGTTTTAACCTTTAATCCTAATTCGAGATATTGGTTGGCTATATTTAATAATTCCAGTGATTTGGCTTCCGGCTTACTTATAATAACTTCATCAATATTGTTTTTTTGCAAAAAATCTTGCGTTATTTTATCGGGATGTAAAACCGGTTTACCGTGTATGTATTTATTGATAAATTGATGCCGTTCGTCAACCAAAGCCATCACTTGATAAGGTGCATCTTGCGAAGCTAAAATAGCATCAAAAACCGCCAATCCTGAATGCGCACCATGGATAATGACCTTTTTTGATTTGACATGATGTAATATTTTTTGGTGAAAAGCTTTGTAAATAATGCGACTTGCCAACAGCAAAAAAATAGATACAAAAAAACTAATGCCTATGACAGACAAAGGCATGTTCAATGAATGCAGAATATGTATCTTGCGCACCAAAAAAACAACCGAAAACAACAATAATGTAAATATAACAGCAGATTTAGTTACACTAATCGCATCATTTAAACCGGTATGACGTACAATACCTTTATAGGAACCAGTTATCAAAAAACTAATTAAAGCTAAAAAAGCAACCAAAAACAGTTGCGGAACCAAATGAAAATTTCCAAAATGAAAACCAAAATTAAACCGGATAAGATAAGCTGTTAAAAAAGCATTTAAAACTAAAAAAATATCTATCAATAAAACCCCCCATCGTGGTGACGACGTATTAGCGAGAACTTTTAAAAAATTAGAAAACCGAATGTATAATTTTTTTAGAGTCAAAATGTGAATTATTTAGGTTGAAACAAAGTTAATAAAAAACCGGACATAACAATTATGATACCATTCAAGTTTATGTAAATACTCTAAAAATTATGCCAATACCGATAAAAGTACTTTAGATTTCATCAAAATTTCCCGCCATTCTTGTTCCGGATTGCTATCGGCCACAATACCACCGCCCACATGAAGCCTTAAATGATCCTGTTTTACTTCCATACTTCGCAAATTGACATATAATGATGCAAAATTTTCTGTTTTTTCACCCAAAAAACCGGAATAATAGTTTCTATCCCTGTTTTCTATCTCTGTAATATATGCTTTGGCTTTTTTAACCGGCAAACCGCAAACAGCCGGAGTAGGATGCAAATCTAAGATTACATCAGATAAATTTGCAGAATTTATTTCAGCTGAAATATCTGTCCGGATATGCGCCAAATGCCCTTGATAAACAGTTGTTGGTTTGGTGACCTTAAGATTAGAACCGGATTTTTGTAAATTGGCAACAATATAATCGGTTACAAATTGCTGTTCGTTAATCTCTTTAAGTTGCCAAGTTACCGGCGTTACAGTATCATAAGCTAGTGTTCCGGCAAGTGCAATGGTTTGAAAAATTCCGGTTTGATATTGTGCCAACAATTCAGGCGTTGCACCCATCCATGTACCCACTTTCGGATGATGCCACAAATAGACATAAGATTGTTCATAAACATTCATTAATTTCAACAAGGCTTCAAACTTACCAAAACCGAATGATAACACTTTAAAATCCCGCGATAACACAATTTTATGCAATTTTCCATTCTTGATTAGCTGTACCGCTTTTGCCACCTTATCTTGATATGCTACTGCTTCAAACTTTCTAATTTCAGGTTCAGATATTCGCATTCGCTTAGTATTATCCACATTTATTTCCCTAATCAGAATGTCTTGTTTTACAGATAGATGACTAGGAAAAACCACTACCGGATGTTTTGTAAAATCGTAGGGGGCAAAATAATAACCACTTTGAGACAAATCATTAGATATATATAGTTGTCCATCCATTTGTTGCCAAACATTCAGTTTACCGGAATATGGCTTTTTGTATATGACAAACGGCTTATTTGTATCTACCAAATCTTTTAACATCATAGGCTTATTTGTTTAAAACGATATTGGTGAGCTTGGCATGAGCAATCAATCGCTTAGATTCGTCCACGATTATAATTTCCCACAAATGCGTGGTTTTACCAATATGAATAGGTTTTGCCGTGGCATAAATCATACCGTCTTTTTTGCTTCGTAAATGATTGATAGACAGCTCAATGCCCCTAATTTCTTGGGTTTCCATATCTACAAAAATATGCGATGCCGTACTGCCGACACTCTCTGCCAAAGCCGCCGTAGCTCCACCATGCAAAAGCCCCATGGGCTGGTGCACTTTTGAATTTACCGGCATCTGTGCGGTCAAAGTGTCACCTTCGGCTTTTACAAACCTGATTTGCAAAGTTTCCAAAAGCGTATGTTTTATGATTTTGGTATTTAAGTAATCGATTAAAGCTTGTCCTTGTAAGTTCATATGGCTGGTTTGGTTATTTGGTGATATGGTTATTTGGTTATTTGCACGCCCCTACTTTCTTAGGGGTTATTCGTTGTCGGTGGCTTCGGTACATTCCAAACTTCGTTTGGAACACTCAGCCACCTTTATTTCTGCCACATAGGTCACTGAGTAGTGACCGGTATCAAAAATCTTATATCGCAATTTTTCGCTTTCCTCACCTCCTCATATCATCATATCCTCAGTTCATCATTTCATCAATTAACTTTTAACTTTCAACTCTTAATACTATCCAATTTTTGTTTATACGACTTGATAAATTCCAAATAATCCGGCAGTAGTTTTTTATCAATCGGTTTAGCCGGCGGCATTTTTTCTTTTAAAGCATCCACTTGTTTGCCATTTTTCCAAAAACGGTAACAAACATGAGGTCCCGACGCATGTCCGGTCATACCTACATAACCTATAACTTCGCCCTGTCTTACCACACTACCCACATGAATGCCTTTGGCAAATTTGCTCATATGCAAATATTGCGTGCTGTAAGTCGCATTGTGTTTGATTTTGATATAATTGCCATTGCCGGAAGTATAGCCTTTCTTAATCACTTTACCATTAGCCGTTGCCATAATCGGCGTACCGATAGGCGCCGCAAAATCCGTCCCGAGATGCGGTTTAACCCGACCATAATATTTGATAAAACGGTGTAAATTATAGCGCGAACTAATCCGTCCGAATTTTAAGGGCGCTTTTAAAAATTGCTTGCGCAAAGTGCGACCTTGTTCATCAAAATAATCGTAATTTTTTGTTATGGAATCCACCGGATACCTAAAAGCATAAAAATCTTTACCACCGTATTTAAAAACCGATGCATAAATATTGCCGATACCCGCATAAACCGTATCGTTGATATAAACATCGTCATAAATGACTTTAAAAGCATCGCCTTTGTTTAAATGAAAAAAGTCAACTGTCCAAGCATAAATATTGCTCAATTCCATAGCCAGTTTCGGACTGAGATTCTTATCGGCTATATCTTGATATAAAGATTTGTTTATCACCACTTCGACACTTTTGCGTTTGGTGCTGACTTTTTTGTTTTTAAAATGCACTTGTATCGAATCTTGAAAATCTATCACCGTATAATGTAAGGGGTCTTGCTCATAAATAAAAACTTTAGGGCGAGGTAAACTGTCTAAAGAATCTTTTTGTTGCAAAATAACATAAGGTCGTCCAACTTTGATTCGCTTAACATCAAAAGTATCCTTAATTTTCTCAGTAATTTTATAAATATCACTGTAAGGCAGGTCAAAACGAGATAATATTTTTCCAAAAGTATCATTAGGCGCCACCGTATCTTGTGTTACTATATAACGATCTTTAGGATAAGAAAATATTTTAGCAACCTGCTTAACAACAGTATCTTTGACTTGATTTTGAGTTGGATGAAGCTTGCTTTTATTAGAATTTTGACAACTTGAAATCAATAAAAACAGCACTAATATTTTGATGATATGTTTTTGCATCTTAAAAAAATATTTTGGAAACCTATATTA
>Ga0256832_1002243_pt1 | contig 13224 bp, 10 predicted proteins | sample 134614metaG_FD_190534 | JGI IMG/M metagenome (GOLD analysis project Ga0256832, IMG submission 190534) | Hydrothermal vent microbial communities from Lau Basin, Pacific Ocean - 134-614 | ecosystem: Environmental > Aquatic > Marine > Hydrothermal vents | place: Pacific Ocean: Lau Basin | collected... | reverse complement strand
CGCGGCATCGGCGCGTTCGAAGAGGATCTGCGCGCTGTGCTCGCACCCGGGACCCTGGACTGTGGCGACACCCAAGCTCGCGGTCACCTTCAGAGGGCCTTCGGGGCCGTCGATGGTCAGCGCCTCGAGCTCGCAGCGGATGCGCTCCGCCACCGTTCGCGCACCGAGGGCGTCGGTGTCGGGGAGGATCACACCGAACTCCTCGCCGCCGTAGCGGGCGGGCAGATCACCGGTCCGGACCAGGCGCCGCAGCAGCGCGCCGACACCGCGGAGCACTTCGTCCCCGGTGCTGTGGCCCCAGGTGTCGTTGAACTTCTTGAAGTGATCGACATCGATGACGACGAGGCTCAGGGATTGTCCCTGGCGGTCGGCCCGGGCGAGGTCCCGGTTGAGCGCGACCTCGAACGCGCGCTTGTTCGCCAGACCCGTCAGGACGTCCGTCGTGGCTTGTTCCGCGAGCTTCTGGTTGGCGGCGCGGAGCTCCGTCTCGAGCGCCTCCTTTTCTTCGATCAGGCGCTGAAGCTGGCGGACCAGGTCTTCGTAATGCTGGTTCATCTCGACGAGAGAGCGGTTGGCGTCGCGCACGAGCGCTTCCAGATCGGGCTGCTCGCCCACGTCTCGATCGAAGGCGGCGGCCGCTTCCCTCACCTGCTGTGGGAGCTCGGCGAAGAGGGCCTCCAGGTCCTCTGTGGCCGCGCCGAGCTGCGCGCCCAGCGACAGTGCCTCGTTCCTGGCCCCCAGCATGTCGCCGCCCTCGAAGACGCCGGCGACGCGCTCGGCGAGCCAACACACCTGCGCGAGGCTGCCTTCGGGCAGGGTGGGGTCGTGGTGGTGCGCGATGGCGGCGACCATCTCCTCGCCGAGGTTGTATTGCTCGGCCAGTTCGGCGCCGATGATGGGGTGGGCCAGCTCGCCGGCGGCGCGCTCTCGGACGATGCGGTGAGCGGCAGGGCTGCGGGCGATCTCGAAGGCGCGCCGGAGGTCGTCCCGAGCCTTCGCCAGCAGGCCCGTCTCGAGGAAGAGACCTGCCGTGAAGTAGCTGTCGGTCTGCCGAAACCCGAGCGCCCGGGCAATCCCCCGGCACGCGAGAGCCCGTCGGAGCGAGTTGGCCAGCAGCAGCCGCCCCTCCTCCCCCACCGGGACCATGTCGGAGATCACCAGGCTCAGGGCCAGGTTGCGCAGGCCACGGACGCCGAGCAGCGACACCGCCTGCCGCACGTCCGTGACCCGGTGCGCGAGCATGAACGCCGGGCTGTTGACCACCGCGAGGACCCGCATTCCGAACGCCGGATCGCTCGCGGCGAGCTTGCCGAGCTCCGCAGCGGAGCAGTTCTCTTGGATCGCCAGCTGAACGACCCGCGTCGCAACGGTACAGACGGGCTTGTTGGACTTTCTCCGAACGCGGCTCGATCCCATGGCTCCTCCCGGGCGCACCACGAACCTCGGTCGATCCCTCCCCAACCTTGAGGAGATTGCTCCGGGCTCAAGGTTCGCCTTCGGTCGCCCGAAGGACCGAGACGATGTCCGCCGCAACGCCGCTGGAGGAAGCCCTCGCCGCCCTCGAAGACCGGCCGACGAGCCTCCCGCCGAGGGCCCGTCCAGGGCTCTCCCGACCGCCGGATCCACCCTTCGACCCGCGGGGGTTGAACACGCCCGAGCCCGCCGATGAGTCCGGACTGCGCAAGCTCGTCGAGGGCCTCGAGGACCCATGGTTTTCCGAGCCCCTCGTGACCGTGCCCCCGTCGATCGCGCCACCGCCTCCGCCCGAGCGCGCCGCCCCCGACGACGAGGATGAGGACGGTCCACACCGCCGCGACCTCAGTGGGGGCGACCCCCGCGGTATCGACGGGCGCACGGACCTCCGCGGCATCAACCTCGCCGGCGCCGATCTCCGAGGACGCGACTTCACCGGCTGCGATCTCAGCGACGCCGACCTCAGCGGCGCCGACTTGACGGGCGCTCGCCTCGTGGGTGCACGCTTGACACGGGCGGTGCTGCACAGCGCTGTGCTCCACGGCGCGGAGCTGGCGCGGGCCGATCTGACGGGGGCCATCCTGGACCACGCCGTGCTCTCCCAGGCTGGCTTCGGTGACGCGGTGCTCGCGGACACCTCGTGTTTCGAGGCCGACTTCTCCCACGCAAGCCTCGTAGGAGCGACCCTCGCGGGAGCCGACTTGCGCCAATGCAAAGCCGAGGGCGCGCGGCTGCGTCGCGCCGATCTGCGGGGGGCCGAGCTGAGCGGTGCGGACCTCTCTCATGCCGACCTCGTGGAGACCCGAGTGCGAGGAGCGATCTTTCGCGCCGTGGATTTTCGTCGGGCGCGGCTGCGCCACCTGGAGGACTTCGAGCAGGCGTTGTTCATCGAGGCGGACATCCGGGACGTCGACTTCAGCCACGCGTATCTCTTGCGCCGCTTCATCATGGACCAGAACTACCTGGCGGAGCTGCGCAGTCGGAGCCGCTACCACGCTATCTTGTACTGGGTGTGGTGGGCGACGAGCGACTGCGGCCGGAGTCTGGCGCGGCTGGGGGCGTGGATTGCGATCGTGACGATCTTCTTCGGGGCGGCCTACCAGCAGGTCGACATCGACTACGGAGGCGCGCCCACATGGCTTTCGCCGTACTACTTTAGCCTCGTCACGCTGACGACCCTCGGTTACGGCGACGTGCTCCCATCCTCCGTCCCCGCGCAGGCGATGGTGATGGCCGAAGTGGTCGTGGGCTACATGCTCCTGGGTGGACTCATCAGCATCTTCGCCAACAAGATGGCCAGGAGAGCGGAGTGAGCGGAGTGAGCGGATGATCGGGTGGTTCAAGAGGCGCAAACAGAACCCCAAGCGGGTCCTCAAGGACGCCCTGGGTCAGTTCAAGCTGCCTTCCTTTCCCGCCGTGGTGGCCGAGGCGATGCGCCAGCTCCGAGACCCCAACACGCCCCTCGGGGACATCGCCCAGGGGCTCATGCGCGACCCGGAAGTGTCGGTTCGTCTCTTGCGGTTGGCCAACTCCCCAGCGTACTCGCTGCGCCACCCCGTGGGCAACGTCCAGCACGCGATGAGTCTCCTCGGGCGTGCCGAGGTGGAGTCGATGCTGCTGTCGGTCGCCATGAAGAACGCGCTCCCCAGACCGCGTCGAGGGTGCGACGCCACGCGCTTCTGGCAGGCGAGTGCACGACGGGCGGCGGTCGCTCGGGCCATTGCGTCCAAGACGCACCCAGCGAGCGCCAGCGCGAGCTTCACCGCGTCGCTCCTGCAGGAGATGGCCGTGCCCCTCCTCGTCAAAGCGCGGCCCAAGGAGTATCTGCCGATCCGCGAAGCCTGGGCCGATGGAAAGGGCGATCTGCCGGCCCTCGAACGCGAGGTGCTGGGCTACGACCACGCCGTCATCGGCGCCGCGATGTGCGCCGAGTGGGGCTTTCCCGAGGAGCTCGTTCGCTCCATCGGGGGTCATCACCACGACTACGGGCATGGCGACGAGCAGGTGCCTCCGGCGGTTGCCATCGTGGCCCGCCTGCGCGACATCGATCAGGAGGAGGAGGACTACGATGTCCTCGTCAATTCCATTGTCGAGCGCCTCGGACTGCCGGAAGAAGAGGCCGAAGAGCTCGTCGACGACGCCTTCGACCAGGCCGACGAGGTGGCCGCCGCCCTGGCGGCCTGAGCCGGCGCGTCGCCTCGACTGGGGGGAACTCGGCGCGCTAGGGTGGCCGCCCCATGACGACCGAACGCCCCACCGATGGACACCCCGGCAACTTCGTCGCGGACCTCGTCCGCCAGGAACTGGCCGAAGGGAAGCTGACGCGGCCGCTCTGCACGCGCTTTCCGCCGGAGCCGAACGGTTACCTCCACATCGGCCACGCCAAGTCCATCGTCCTCAACTTCGGCCTCGCGCGGTTGGCCCCCGACGGGCGCTGCAACCTCCGCTTCGACGACACGAACCCGGAGACGGAGTCGACGGAGTACGTCGAGTCCATCCAGCGTGACGTGAGCTGGCTCGGTTACCGCTGGCACGGTGAGCCGCGCTTCGCTTCGGACTACTTCGAGCAGCTCTACGAATGGGCCGAGCGCCTCATCCACAAAGGCCTGGCCTACGTCGACACGCGCAGCGAAGAAGAGATCCGCGCCACCCGGGGCGACTTCCACACCCCGGGTGCGCCCAGTGCCGATCGCGACCGAAGCGCGGAGGAGAACCTCGAGCTGTTCCGCAAGATGCGCGACGGTGAGTTCGAGGAAGGGCAGGCGGTGCTGCGGGCCAAGATCGATCTACAGTCCAAGGATCTGAAGCTCCGTGATCCGGTGATGTATCGCGTGCGCAAGGTGCCGCACCACCGAACCGGCGACCGCTGGTGCATCTACCCGATGTACGACTGGGCGCACGGGCAGTCGGACGCCATCGAGGGCGTGACCCACAGTGTGTGCACCCTCGAGTTCATCAACCACCACGCACTCTACGATTGGTTCCTCGCGGCGCTGGAGATCCCGGACCCTCCGCGCCAGATCGAATTCGGTCGCCTCAACCTCACCTACACGGTGCTCAGCAAGCGAAAGCTCCAGAAGCTCGTAGGCGAAGGGCACGTGGAAGGCTGGGATGATCCTCGGATGCCCACCCTCGCCGGGATGCGCCGCCGCGGCTACCCGCCCGAGGCCATCGTCGCTTTCTGCGAACGTATCGGCGTCAGCAAGCACGACGGCGTCGTGGACGTGGGGCTGCTCGAACACGAGCTGCGCGAGTACCTCAACCGGACGGCGCCTCGGGTCATGGGCGTCCTGCGGCCGCTCAAGCTCGTCCTCACCAACTGGCCTGCCGACGAGGTCGAGACCTTTGCCCTGGCCAACCTCCCCGGCGACGACTCGGCTGGGAGCCGTCCGGTGCCCTTCGGTCGGGAGCTGTGGGTGGACCGCGACGACTTCATGGAGGACCCCCCAAAGAAGTGGTGGCGTTTGGCGCCCGGCAGGGAGGTGCGCCTGCGCGGGGCGGCGCTCGTCACCGTCGACGAGGTAGTCAAGGAAGGCGGCGAGGTCGTCGAGTTGCGATGCCACTGGGACCCGGGAAGCCGCGGCGGCACGGCGCCGGACGGCCGCAAGGTCCGCGGCACGATCCACTGGGTGAGCGCGGGGCACGCTCTCGACGCGGAGGTGCGTCTCTACGACCGCCTCTTTTCCGTGGAGAACCCGAACGCGGGTGAGTCCTCCTTCCTCGACCACCTCAACCCCGGCAGCCTCGAAGTGCTGCACGGCTGCAAGATCGAGCCGAGTATGGTCGGCGCCGCGCCCGGCACCCGTGTTCAGCTCGAGCGGACGGGCTACTTCGTCGTGGACCCCGACTCGTCCCCGGCCGGGCTGGTGCTGAATCGGACGATCGGCCTCAAGGACAGCTGGGCCAAGATCGCCAAGAAGGCCTCCGGTCGTTGAGGCACCAGGGGGCGCGCGCCTGGCGAGGGGCCCGCCCGCTGCGCAGCCCGCGCGGCGCGTGTTAGGGTCAGCGGGCGTGTCGGATCCGCAGCGACTTGGGGGCTACGACATCCTTGCGCGCCTGAAATCGGGCGGGATGGCCACGCTCTACCTGGCGGAGCGCTCCGGTCCGGCCGGGTTCCGTAAGCAGGTGGCCGTCAAGGTGCTCAAGGCGCACCTGGCGAGCCAGCCGAGATTCATCGAGATGCTCATCGACGAGGCCCGCATCGCGGCCCGCATCAGCCACCCGAACGTGGTGCACATCGAAGAGCTGGGCAAGGACGCGGACCAGTACTTTCTCGTCATGGAGTACCTGCATGGAGCGGCGCTCTCGGAGCTCCTTCAGGAGCTGGCGTCGCGGCGCCTGCGCTTGGCGCCGGCCATGTCCGCCGCCATCGCGATGGCGTGTGCGTCGGGCTTGCACGCGGCGCACGAGACCCGTGACGACAACCGCCGGCTCCTCGACGTCGTTCACCGGGACGTGAGCCCGCAGAACATCCTCGTCGGCGCCCGCGGTGACGTGAAGCTCATCGACTTCGGCATCGCCAAGGCGCGCGACCGACTCCATGTCACGGACGCCGGCTCGGGGGTGAAGGGCAAGCTGCGGTACATGGCACCGGAACAGCTCCTGGGTGGACCGGTGGATCGCCGGGTCGACATCTACGCGCTTGGCGTCGTGCTCTGGGAGATGCTGGCGATGCGCCGCTTGTTCCAGGGTCAGACCGACTCCGAAGTGATCGCGCGCATCACCGACGGCGGCCTGCCGCCGCCGGGCGCCTTCGCGGAGGTGCCCTTTGCCCTCGACGGGGTGGTCCTTCAATGCCTCGCGTCCGAGCCCCGCCAGCGTCCGCAGACTGCACGGCTCATGCGCCAGATGCTCAAGGAGGCCGTGCCCGAGGCGGCCGCGATCGAGCGCGGAGACGTCGCCGGGCTCCTGTGGGCGTTGCTCGGGCACAAGATGCTCGAACGAGCCGAGAACCTCCCCGGCGTCGCCGCCACACTCCAGGCCATCGAGCTCGACACGAGCCCCGCCAAAGCCTTGGCCCGGTTCACCGAGCCGCTGGAGGCGGCACTCCACGACGCCGACACGAACGTGATGATCGGCGACGCTCCGGGCGAGGCGACGGAAGTGTCCGCCGGCTCGCTGGGGCTGCCGCCTCCGCTCGCACCCCCGGGACCGGTGTCCATGGCATCGCCTCCCGAGCCCTCGCCGTCCTTCGCTCCGGGGCCTCCGCCCCCAAGCGAGCCTTCGGGGAAGTCGCGTTGGGTCGGGGCTGCGTTGATCGTGCTGCTGGCGCTCCTGGTGGGCGCTGCGCTGGCGTTTCTTGTCCTGGAGCTGTGGCCCGGCCAGAGCGGCGACGCGCCCGCCGTCCAGACTCTCCCCCCGTAATCGTCCAGTCGTCGGCCTCGCGAACAGTCGTCGGCCCCGCGAACCGTCAGCCTGCGTTGCCGATCCTTTCGCGGCCGTGGGGCGCGTCGAGGTCGATCTCGGGACCGAGCGGCACGATCCGCGTCGGGTTCACGTCGCCGTGGCTCTCGAAGTAGTGCCTCTTGATGTGGTCCATGCGCACCGTCTCGCGCACCCCCGGGAGTTGGTAGAGCTCGCGGGTGAAACCCCCGAGGTTGGGGCGGCTGGAGGTTGACGATGCTGCGCCGGTTGCGCGCCTTTGGGGTGGCAAGCTCGTGAGGAACGTGTCCCCGCCCCGCGCTCTACCCACCACAGGAGCAGACAGCGGGGCGGCGCGCGAGCAGATCAGTGGGCCGAAGCGCCTTCGACCAGGGCGCGGACGTCGCGGATGTACGTCTCGTGGTACTCCATCGCTTCGTGGTGGACGAGGAAGGACGCGCCCACCCCCAGCCCCGCAAGGCCTGCTTCGGCGGCAGTGGCGGCGCCTAGCTCGGTGACGGCTTCCGCGACGGAGATGGCAAAGTGGAGAAGCTCGCCGACTTGTTGCGTGTCTTCGACGGCCTCTTCGAGGGCCGAGGGTTCGGTGCTCCGCTCCTGGAGGGCCTCGGCGGCCATCGATCGGCCACAGAGCCGACCGAACATGCGCTGGATCGTTCGGGCGGCCAGCTCCGGGAAGTCCCCGGCCTGCCAGCCCTGACCGGCGAGGTGTCCATCGTAGGCCTCGTAGGCTTCGATCTGGGCATCGTAGTGCTCGCGCAGCTGCGCGGCGAGCTCGCTGCGGGTCATGCCGTGGTTGCGCGCGACCTCTTCGGCCCTTTGCGCCTTGGGGGTGCCCGCCGGCGCTTCGAGGAAGGCGAGGGCTGTGTTGCGCTGATTGCGGAGCTGCTCGACATGGGTTTGGACGGCGCGCCGGAGCACGGGCCGCATCCCCGCCTGAATCCGCACCTGGATAGCGTCACGGATTCGGCGGGCCATGCGTCCGGCGGCACCACGCAGCGTTGGCCTCAGGAGGTTCTCGAGCTCTCTTACGGTCATGGTGCCGAGGCGTCGCACGGCCTCGCCATTGCTGAGAATGATGGGGATAGCTATTGCCGGATCTCCTCCTGCTGTCGCGTAGGCGTTGTGGATGGTGTCGAGAACCACGCGCGCGCCGGGGGCTGGAGGTGAGCACATGAGCTGGTGCACCTGATTGGTCGCGGCCTCCCGGACTGCTTCCGGGTCCTGGGGCGCGGCCTGGGGCGTCGACGTGCCGGAGGAAGGGCGGGATGCGCTGAGCGACGAGACTGCAGCGGTGTTGCGGCGGGGAAGGCCTGAGATGTTCGGGTCGGGCATGGGGTTCGGCTCCTGGGAAGAAGTTCGCTGGCGCGAAGGCTGGAGCACATCTCAAGACCCTCCATCGCCGCTTCGCGACCAGCGGGCCTCTGCCGCCATTCTCTTACCTTCACGAGACTCGCATTGCTCTCGGCTCGTGGACGCGGCTTGCGTCGCACCCGGCTGCGGAGTGGCCGGCGAGGGTACGTTGAGATGCGCTTTAGGGATTGCCCTGTTGTCGACGCATCGCCGCGCCAGTTGCGGCGGAGGCCCTCAGGAAGTTTCGCCGCGCTCCCAGAACGCTTGGGCTTCCTCCCGCGAGTAGCACCGTGAGGCGGGCGGAAGGCTGCGCAGGAAGACCCGCCCGTAGCCCTTCTTGACGAGCCGCGAGTCGAGGATGGCGACCAGGCCGCGGTCGCGCTGGGAGCGGAGGAGGCGTCCGAAGCCCTGCTTGAGCGCGAGGGCTGCCGCTGGGACGAGCAGCTCCATGAAGGCGTTGCCGCCCTGCTCCTGGACACGCTCGCAGCGGGCTCGGACCAAGGGATCCGTCGGCACGTCGAAGGGGAGCTTGTCGATGATGACCAGCCGAAGCGCGTCACCTGGGACGTCGATCCCCTCCCAGAAGCTCGCCGTCGCGAAGAGGACCGCGTCGCCACGCGCCCGGAAGCGCTCCAGGAGGGTTGCTTTGGGGGCCATCCCCTGCACCAGCACCTCGTGTCCGCGGTCGACGAGCGTGGGGCGACAGGCCTCGGCGAGCGTGTGCATCATGCGCGCGCTGGTGCACAGCACGAAGGCGCCGCCTTTGGTGATGGCGACGAGGCTGAGGATCTCCTCGCTGGCGTCGGCGGCGAAGGCTTGCGAGCGCGGGTCCGGGATGTGCTCGGGGATGTAGAGTGCGGCCTGCTCGCCAAAGTCGAAGGGGCTCGGGAGGCTGAGCTCGTCGACATCGAAGGAGATGCCCAGCCGGCGCTTGATGAAGGAGAAGTCGCCGCCGGTAGTGAGGGTGGCGCTCGTGAGGACGACCGCGTCGGCGGCCTGGAAGAGGCTTTCTTCGAGGATCGAGGAGACGTCGACGGGGCTGACGCCGATGGCCATGCCCGCGCCTCGGGGGGCCACCCAGGGGACGGCCCGAGAGCTCGCCCCATCGGCGATGCGGGCGAGGCCGTCGCGAAGCTCCCCGGCGCGCCGGGCGATCGGTCCCATGCTCTCGCTCTCGGCGACGCGGAGCCTGCAGTGGGCGGCCAGGGCTTCGAGGGCGTCGTCGAGGGCGAAGAAGCGTTCCTCGAGCTCGCCCGTGAAGACGCTCCGGTCGAGCGGGACGCGTCCGCCTTCGCGTGCGGCGTTCGGGCGGGGCAACCGCTGGAAGAACTCCTCGGCGGCGGTGCGCAGGACATCGGCTCGACGGAGCTCGCCTCCCACGTTCTCGAGGGCCCGGGCGGCGTCGCGAGCCAGACGTTCGAGCATGCCGGTGGACACGGAGGTCCCGAAGAAGAGCGTGGCGATATCTTCGAGCTGGTGTGCCTCGTCGAAGATCACCACCTCGTACTCAGGGAGCACGCCCCCGCCGCCCCCACCGCGCAGGGCGAGGTCGGCGAAGAAGAGATGGTGGTTGACGACGACGATCTGGGCGTCCTGTGCGCGCCGGCGCATGCGCGAGATGAAACAGGCGTCGTGGAACGTGCAGCGTGGTCCGATGCGCGTGTCCGAGCCGCTCTGCACGTAAGACCAGGCTTCCGCGTCTTCGGGGAGGGGGAGCTCGGCGCGATCGCCGGTCGGGGTCGTCTCGCGCCATTCGTCGATCACCCGGAGCTGGCGGGCGAGCCGTGGGGTTGCTGCGGCGGCGCTCTTGCGGAACTCGGAGTAGCGGCGGAGGCAGAGGTAGTTGCCCAGCCCCTTCATGCAGGCCGCCTCCACCGGGACGCTCAAGTGCTTGGCCAGCAGGGGGAGATCGCTCTCCATGATCTGGTCCTGGAGGGTTCGGGTGCCCGTCGACACGATCACCTTGCGACCGCTGAGGAGCGCAGGCACCAGATACGCCCAGGTCTTTCCGGTGCCGGTGCCCGCTTCGACGAGGAGCACGCCGTCATGGGCGATGGCCGCCTCGACCGCGTCAGCCATCGCCATCTGACTGGGCCGGTGTTCGTAGCCCGCGATGGCCTTCGCGAGGGGACCGCCGGGGCCGAGCAGCTTCGCCGCGCGCATGCGCGGTGCACATAGCACGCTTGCATCGGGGCCGTGCGGCGAGGAGGCTTCCTGGGTGCGACGCGTGCTGTTCGTGGGCCTCTTGACGCTTCTCGCTTGCGGAGACGACAAGAGCGAGGCTTCGCAGCAGGCCTCCGCCGAGGAGTCCGGCCGGAGCGCAGGGGAGGCAGGGGGCGTTCAGGAGCGGGAGGCCTCCGAAGCGCGGACCGAGGGAGGAGCCACCGAGCCGGGCGACGATCCTCTCGAAGGGCTCGACGACTACGAGCGCCTCGCCGCCGAGCCGCCGGACCCTGTCGGCGAGCTTCGGCCTGCGGATCGACCGGCGACAACCGCGCCTGCGCGGGGCTGCGTGAGCCTCACGGAGGTGCCTCTGCGCCTCTGGCCTCGGCCGGGTCCCGCGAACGTGACGGCCGTGGGGCCCGACGGCTTCGTCTTCGCCGGCTACGCGAGGACGGCCACCGGGAGTGGCGAGGAGGTCTGGGCCGTGGCTCTGCGGCGGGGAGGACCGGCGCGGCCGATCCTTCGCGAGGACCTGCCCCGAGCCCTGAGCGTCGCCCGGACGGCGCCGCCGGGGCTCGGCCGGCTGGACGACGCCCACGTGGGCTTGGCCACCGTCGACGGTTCGGCTTCGGTCCGCTTCACGGTCGTGCAGACGGGCGGTCGACCGGAGCGCTGGCGGGAGGTCGGCGGTCGTGCCGACCAGCGTTTCGCGCCGGCGGTGGCGGCGGTCGAGGGGCGTCATGTCGTCGCCTACACCGACGGAGGGGGCGACTCCATGCGGCTGCGTTACGTAGCGTTCGATGCGACCGGCCGGGAGCTCGCCCGCCGCGATCTGACGCCCGCCTCGATGGGCGGGGCGGCTCCCGTTGCGGTGGAGTCGACGAACGAGCTCCTCTTCCTCGATCCGCGGGAGGCGACCTCGCCCTTGCTCCGCGTGGACCTCTCGAAGGATCCTCTGCAGGCGGTGGTCTTGGTGCCGCTCACCAACGTCTACGAGCCGGCGGCCATCGCGGCGGCGGCCGTTGGCGAGACGATGCTCGTCGGCTACACGGCGGTGGGAATGGCCGCCGCGACGGCCGTGGGTCTCGTGGCCGTTCGCGGCGGGCGCGCGCAGGGACCGATTCCGCTCGTGGCGTCGAGGGGCTACGGGCTGCTGCACGTCGACGCCGCGACGGCAGGATCTCGGCGCGCGCTCTTCGTGGCGGATCGTCCGCAGGGAAGTGGGCGAGACGCCGCCCGAGAGGTCGTGGCGATCCTCGCCGAGCCGACCGACGCCGGCGTGGTCCTCGGAGTGCCCCTCGTCCTGCGGGCGCCGGACGGAACGGCGCGTTGGGGCCGAGTCGCGCGCCATGCCTCCGGCGACTACGCCGTCGTCGTGACCGCAGCGGACGGTGTGTACGTCCACCTGCTCCGTTGCGACGAGGGATGAGTGCGCGGCGGAGGCGGCTCGGCGGGACGAAGGCGAGGCTGCGCCGCGAGCTCGACGCACGGCTGCGGGCCCGGGTTCATCACGGGCGTTGCCGTGCCGCTCGACGGGCTCTTGCGGCGGCGGCGTTCGGCGGCGGGGTAGGCGCGCTCGTGCTCGGACATCCAGGCGCGGCTTTCGGCTTCGCGGCGCTGCTGGGTCTGGGGTGGGCGGCCTCGGGCGTTGCGCCGTCGCCCCACGACGAGCGGGCCCTTCGACTGCTGCGGGACCTCCTCGACGAGCTGGAGACCGACCCGGTCGCGCCCATCCGCCTGGAGTTTGGTGGCGATGCTCAGAACCGGCTCGTGGTGGCTTGGCTCTCGCCGATGGAGGTGCGGGTGACGATGCGCGTGGACCGAACGCCGAGCGGTCATCGGGTGACGGCGAGTCGCGAGCGTCACGGCCGACGGATGGGAGGTCCCGTTGCGCCGGTGGGGCGCTGGACGTCACAGGGCGAGGGGTTCGTCATCGACGAGCTCGACGCCAGCGCGCTCGCGTTCCTCGCTCACGCCCTTGCCGAGGTCGGGGCCGACGAGGTTGCGGTTCAGAGGCCGGCGTCCCAGGATGCGAGCGCTGGAGGAAAGAGATGAGCGAGCTGGCGCTGCGAAGAAGTCTTGCTGCGATCCCGGAGGCCAACCGCCTGCGGTCGGCCTCGAGGGATGGGCTACGCGCGGCTGAGGGCGTGCAGCGCAGCGTTGGTGAGGAACGGGGAAGGCGAGGGTGCGTCGAGGTGCTCGGGCGCCCGTGGGAAGGCATGCGCTGGTTGCTCTCGGTTGCCGTGTGTCTACTCGCGGCATGTTCCGGCGCGGGCGTCGGTGAGACCTGCGGCTCCCCGTCGGGTTGTCGCGCGGATCTGGTCTGCTGGGAATGGCCCTGTGTGGACGGCGAACGTTGCCGCCGGACCTGCGAGCAGCCCTGCGAGAGCAGCGAGGAGTGTCCCGCCGGGCGGACGTGCTCGGGGATGCTCTGCGCGCGGGTCGGGGCTTCGAGGGACGCCGGCCGGGACACCGGGACTGAGGACGCGAGCGCCGGCGCGGACGCCGCGGGCGGACCGGACGCCGATGGAACCTGAGGGTGGGCGCCGCTCTTTTTCGCTGCGGTCGCGCATCTCAAAGGCGAATGCGCCACCGATCCCGCCCAGTCCACGGTCGATCGACGATCGCTGTTGAGATGTGGGGTAGGATACGCCCCATGAGACATCTCTTGGTCGCAGCTTTGTTCGTTCTCCCTCTGTTGGCGGCTTGCCGTTCCGACAAAGGTCAGCTCTGCCAAAGCGAAGACGACTGCGGAGGCAGCCTGATCTGCGCCCGCGACTTGGGTTGCGGAAGCGACGCCGAGTGCACGGGGGTCTGCTCGGATCCCTGCGACACCGATGAAGACTGCAGCGGTCG
>Ga0256832_1002242_pt1 | contig 13230 bp, 8 predicted proteins | sample 134614metaG_FD_190534 | JGI IMG/M metagenome (GOLD analysis project Ga0256832, IMG submission 190534) | Hydrothermal vent microbial communities from Lau Basin, Pacific Ocean - 134-614 | ecosystem: Environmental > Aquatic > Marine > Hydrothermal vents | place: Pacific Ocean: Lau Basin | collected... | reverse complement strand
ACTCTTTCAACTTCTTCAACTAACAGAATAATGGATGCAGAATGCCGAATATCGAATAATGAAGTAAAAACCCAAAGAAAAACCCAAATCGTCTCAACCTGCGAAGCACTCAACCACGAAGTCCGAATCCACGATAGTAATCGGGACAGTCTCAACCTAGAGAGCCGAAGGCGAACGTCTCAACTTTTTCAACTAGCGAAGCTTGCGAGCGAATCAACTAGCGCAGCGAATCAACTCTTTCAACTTCTTCAACTAACAGAATAATGGATGCAGAATGCCGAATATCGAATAATGAAGTAAAAACCCAAAGAAAAACCCAAATCGTCTCAACCTGCGAAGCACTCAACCACGAAGTCCGAAGGACGAGTTCTCAACCTAGAGAGCCGAAGGCGAACGTCTCAACTTTTTCAACTAGCGCAGCCTGCGAGCGAATCAACTAGCGCAGCGAATCAACTTCTTCAACTTTTTCAACCAGCAGAATAACGAATGCAGAATGCCGAATGTAGAATAATGAAGTACTAACCCGAATAAGAACCCAAATCGTCTCAACCTAGAGAGCCGAAGGCGAACGTCTCAACCTTCCTCCACTCAGAATTTAAAAATAAAAAAAAATATATTTGTTATCTATTGATAACTAGTGATATATGCACGAGATTAAGGGGTTCCTTTACTTGCGCATTTTGATATATAACAAAAATGTATTATCTTTGCATCACCGTCAATGTTTTACCGTTTAAATCGTCCGCTATGAACCGCTTATTTCTTTTGATTTTTGTTTTGTCTTCTCAATTTACATTTGGGCAAAACTTCCGAGTAGCCATTGCCACCTATACCACTGCTGAAATGCCGGATGCCATCCGGGAAGCAGAAATAAGTGGCATTTTCCGAAAGATAGATCAAAATAAGCTTTACCATTATTACAAAGGCGATTATTTTACTGAAGCAGAAGCGGAGGAAGTCCGATTAGAGATGCTGAGACGTGGATTTATTGATGCCAAGATAATTGATTTGGAGGAGCAAAAATTGTGGTGTGGCTCTCCTTGTCCTTATTTTGTTAATGATTTTGTTTATAATCATATAGGGGCTGATGGCTTGATGGTTGGTTCTGTGTTCTTTTTACGAAAAGGCGACGCAACTGTTAGCCGTGAAGGCTCTAAGACCATTTTTGAATTTGCGAAGGTTCTTAAGAATAATCCAAGTTTTAGGTTGCATCTAGGGGGACATACCGATAAATTCGGATCGGCCGATTACAATATCTATATCGCCAATAAGCGGGTTTTGTCTGTTATTTCAAAGCTAAGGATGTATGGTGTCCCTAGATTTAAAATTTCTCCCATCATCTTTGGAGAAGGCATGCCGCTAGGTGGTGACCCCAAATATGACAGACGGGTTGTCTTGACCATTATTGACTCGAGTGGTCAAGTGGTTAGCCGAAATCGTGCCACTGTCGCAAAGCCACAGCGGGTTTTAGCACGTAAAAGGTAGGACTAGGTTAGTCCCACAATTGGTCTTTGTCTCTATTTCTTGCCCAAAACAGGAAGTTGAATGCGAATCAACTCTCTCAACAAAAAAACGAACAGAATATCGAATGCAGAATGCAGAACCTGCCTGACGGCGTCAGCAGGCAGGTATCGAATGATGAAGTAAAATCCCAATGAAAAACCCAAATCTCTCAACTAGCGCAGCGAATCAACTAGCGAAGCTTGCGAGCGAATCAACTCTTTCAACTTCTTCAACTAACAGAATAATGGATGCAGAATGCCGAATATCGAATAATGAAGTAAAAACCCAATGAAAAACCCAAATCGTCTCAACCTGCGAAGCACTCAACCACGAAGTCCAAAGGACGAGTTCTCAACTTAGAGAGCCGAAGGCGACCGTATCAACTTCATCAACTAGCGCAGCGAATCAACTTTTTCAACTTCTTCAACTAGCAGAACAACGAGTCCAGAATGCCGAATGCTGAAGCCAAGACCAAACCATTACCGAAGCCAAAGACCCAAAAACTATTCCAGTCCGGTTTCAATAATAGAAGACAGGTCAATATGATTTTCAATCAAATCAATAGCTCGTTTGACCTTCCAAGGAGTGCGGGTATTGATTTTTACTTCAATCTGGCTGATTTTGACCACGGATCCATAAGTGTCAAAAGGCGTAACGATGACCGGTATTTTGTGTTCGTTGACGTATTCTAAAGCATCTTTACTTAATTGGATATTGTTTTGTTCATGCATACCGAATACCGTTAAAGCGATTCCATTGATAGAAGGCTTGTTAAATTCTGTCTTAAGGATGCGGATACCTTCATCCAGCCGGTTATAACTAATAATCAACAAGAAGTTCTTTTTGGAGTGGTGTTCTTCATAATTTATCAAAGAACCCGGCAACAAGTCTTCTATTCTATTGTCCATCTTATCCGGATTATGAATGACTTTCCCTTTGATGGCATCCGCTACCGTAGAAAGAATAGGGTAGGATAGCGTCCGGTCATAAGGCACACAACCCAAAAGTGGAATCCCCATTTGATGGAGTTTTTTGCCAACTAATGACCTTACTTTTTCTATTTTGTCCGGTCGTACTTTATTGATGATGACTCCCAGCAGCGGCACATTGGCTTCACGAAATAGGGCAATAGACATATTGAGCTTGTCGATGGTGTTGCCAATCCCCCCTTCTACCACCATAATGACGGAGGCATTAATTAATTTGGCTACATCTGCATTGTTTAGATCAACGACTGAACCGACGCCGGGGTGACCCGTTCCTTCATAGATGACCATGTCATATTCTTTGTCCAGCTTTTCTACGGCTTCCATAATCTCTTCCTTGTAGTGGTATCTCTCCGGATGTTCCAGATACGCTGTGGTCGCTCCTTTTCCAAGAATGACGGGACTATGGACATTAGAATCAATCTTAAAATCCATGTATTGTGCAAACAAAACCGCATCTTTATCGACTTGTAGGTCTTCCAAGTCCACAAACTCCTGTCCCACAGGCTTGCAATATCCAACGTGAATTCCTTTCTTTTTGACGGCGGCGACGAGCCCTAGTGTTGAAGTTGTTTTTCCCACGTGTTGGCTGGTGGCAGCGACGTATATTCTTTTGCGCATTTTTGTAGTTTTTTATTTTTCGCAAGATAGGAACTTGAACCGGTTTTGACAAATCTTTTGGGGCAACATTGGTCAGTATGGGCGCCCTTCCTGCTCAATAGGTTGCAACTCTCTCAACCAGCGAACCTAATCAAAACAAAAGTACCAAAAGGAAGGGCGAATTGAATTCGCCCCACCAATAAAACAAACATATCCAATGTTGAAGTAAAATCCCAATCAAAAATCCAAATCGTCTCAACCTGCGAAGCACTCAACCACGAAGTCCGAATCCACGATAGTAATCGGGACAGTCTCAACCTAGAGAGCCGAAGGCGACCGTCTCAACTTTTTCAACTAGCGAAGCTTGCGAGCGAATCAACTTTCTCAACTAGCGAAGCGAATCAACTTCTTCAACTTTTTCAACTAGCAGAATAATGAATGCAGAATGCCGAATATCGAATAATGAAGTAAAAACCCAAAGAAAAACCCAAATCGTCTCAACCTGCGAAGCACTCAACCACGAAGTCCGAATCCACGATAGTAATCGGGACGAGTTCTCAACCTAGAGAGCCGAAGGCGACCGTCTCAACTTTTTCAACTAGCGAAGCTTGCGAGCGAATCAACTTCTTCAACTTCTTCAACTTCCTCAACTCTCACGACTCAACCCTTCTCATCCATCACAAGACACCCGCCTTGATTTGATGTTGATAAAGCTTGCGATACCGGCTTTGTGGGCGGCTTAACAACTCGCTATGAGTGCCGATTTCTACAATTTGCCCTTGATCCAACACCACAATTTGGTCAGCCTTTTGGACGGTGCCGAGTCGATGGGCAATAATTACGGAAGTGCGTTTCTCGGTGATTTGGGCGATGGCTTTTTGGATAACCGCTTCGGTGGCGGGGTCAATAGAAGACGTGGCTTCATCCAAAATCAAAATATCGGGGTTGGTGATGAGAGCGCGTACAAAGGAGATGAGTTGGCGTTGTCCGGCCGAAAGATTGCTGCCCCGTTCCATGACTTCAAAGTCATAACCGTTGGGCAACCGCTCAAAAAAAGAGTGTGCCCCGATTTCTTTGGCGGCTTCGATGACGGTTTGGTGGGAGATATTGGGATTGCTCATTAAGATGTTTTCCATGACGCTTGCGCGAAAAAGGAATACATCTTGAAGGACGACTCCTATTCTTTTGCGAAGGGCATGCAATTCAAATTCTTTGATAGAATAGGAGCCGATAAAGATTTGCCCCTGTTGGATATCGTAAGATCGATTGAGCAAGCCCGCCAAGGTGGTTTTGCCCGAACCGGTTGTCCCGACCAAGGCCGTGGTTTTTCCGTAAGGAATGACCAAACTCAGGTCTTTTAGAATTGGGTGGCCGGGTTGATAGCTAAAATAGACCTGTTCTAATTTGATGTCTCCGGAAAGTTGGGTGGGGATACGGGTACCTGTATTTTGGACTGCTTCGTCATTGTCTAAAATGGTGAAGACTCTTCGAGCTACAATCAAACCCATTTGTAAGGTGTTAAACTTGTCGGCCATCATCCGGACAGGACGGTATAACATGCTGATATACAAAGGGAAGGCGATGAGTGTGCCGATGGTTACTTCGCCTTTGAGTACGCCCCCGGCTCCATACCAAATCAACAAGCCGGAGGAAATCGCCGTAATTAATTCGATGACTGGGAAGAATACGGCGTAGTAAAAAATAGAATTTAGGTTGGCTTGGGTATAGGTGCGATTGATGGCTTTAAATTTTTGGGCTTCGTCCGCTTCCTTTCGGAAAATTTTGATGGTGTGAATCCCTGATATTCGTTCTTGCAAAAAAGCATTCATCTTGGAGATTTGAGACCTTACGACCTCGTAGGAAGCGCGGACTTTCTCTTTAAAAATGTAGGTGCTCAAAATAAGCAAAGGAAAAACCGTTAAGACAACCAAGGTCAATTTCCAACTAGTCCAGAGCATCATGATAATCACAAAGAGCATGGTCAATATATCCGACACAATGGTAATTAAGCCTTGCGAAAAAATCGTATTAATCGTTTCAATATCATTAATCGTCCGTGTGGTCAAGGTGCCGATAGGTGTCCGGTTAAAAAAGGAAAGTTGCCGCCCCAGTAGATGAGTGAATACCTGTAGCCGGAGTTGTCTGATGATGGCTTGTCCCAGCCACTTGGATTGATAGTTAAACCAATACTTCAAAAAGGCTTCCAGAAGGATGGCTCCGATGGTGGCCGCCGCAATCATCCAAAGATGCGCTACATCTTTCGGAATAATGTAGTCATCGACCATTATTTTTATTAAGGTAGGGCGGAGTACCGCAACGGGAGCAATCAACAACCCAAGGATAGAGACCGTCCAAAATTTCTTTTTGAAAGGCGTGGTAAGTCGTAGGACTCGTCGAAATATGGGAAGTAGTTGTTTTTTGGCCATGAAGTTTTTGCTGCAAATAAGGAACAGCCGGACGCAAGCCTTTGTTGGAGAAACAAGTCAAAATTTCAACCAAAGAAGACAAGATGTCAGGCGTTTGATTATTTGTGCTGACATAATGGCTGTAAAAACGCTGAGAAATGCTTGTTTTGGGCATTGGTACGCAGATTGATGTAGAAAAAGTAAGAATTTTAATTGTCAAACTAAAAAAATATTGAACCATGACACTAGTAAAGTTTAATCCGTTTTTCCCTGCGGTATCCAAAGATTTAGATCAAGCAGTCAATGAATTTTTTAACCGTCCTATTGGTAGTGTATTTAAAGATGAAGTCCCTTTTAATACGCCTGCCATTAATATTCACGAAAGTGAAAAAGGATATACCATTTCATTGGCAGCGCCGGGCTTAGAGAAAGCAGACTTCAAGGTAGAGCTGGAAAATAATATTTTGACTATCTCTGCTGATAAAGAAGACCGCAAGTTGGCTGAAGGGGAAAAAGTAACTAGAAAAGAGTTTAGCTACTACAAGTTCAAGCACTCATTTACATTGCCTGAGGATGTGGACGGCAACAAGATTAAGGCCGAGTACAACAAGGGCGTTCTTGAGTTGATGATTCCTAGAAAGGCGACTAAACTCCTTAAAGCAAAGAACATTGAAGTCAAGTAAAAAGATTGGTTAGCTGTTTTGAAAAAAAAACGGGGGACGAAAGTCCCCCGTTTTTTTTTTATAGCCATCCTAACCGACTTCGAGAATATTCGCAGCGAATGCATAAAGTAGGAATTAGTACAAATCAGAAAATGGCTAGTCCACTTGCTTGTCCCGTCGATGAAATCTTTGGATGATGTCCGGATCGGGGTGCAAGGTGGTTTTCGTCCCTTTGCCTTTGTTGGTATAAGAAATATGATCCAAAACATACCGAATCGAAGCCAACCGGGCTTCTTTTTTGACATTCGCTTGTACAATTATCCAAGGGCTATAAGAAGAATGCGTCTTATAAAACATTTCTTCTTTGTAGTGCGTGTATTTGTCCCAAAGGTCTTGAGCCTTCAAGTCCACCGGGCTGATTTTCCATTGTTTTAGCGGATTGTTTTTTCTCTTATTGAATCGTCTTAATTGCTCACTTTTGGAAATTGAAAACCAAAACTTGAACAAAATAATCCCGTCTTCATAGAGCATGTGCTCAAAATCAGGTACTTGGACTAAAAAGTGTTCATATTGCTTTTGGGTGCAAAAACCATTGACGGGTTCTACGACAGCACGGTTGTACCAACTTCTATCAAAAAAGACGATTTCTCCGGGATTCGGCAATTGATTGATGTATCGTTGAAAATACCATTGACCTTGCTCGACTTCCGTGGGTTTGGGCAAGGCGACTACGCGCATAGACCGGGGGTTCAGATGTTCAATAAAACGACGAATAGCTCCTCCCTTCCCGGCGGCATCACGTCCTTCAAAAAGGATGGCAACCCGTTTCTTATTGTTCATGACCCATTGTTGGAGCTTGATAAGTTCTACTTGAAGTTGTTCGAGCTCCTTTTGATATTCAATGGTTTCAAATAGCTTTCGGGTCTTGCTCCGGTTGTCGAAAACTTTCGTAAAATCGTTGATGTCTTTCAAGTTCAGAATATCATCCAAGCAGATAGATTCTGCCTTGTCCTTTTTTCCTTTTTTTGTAATTTCTCGTTGTCTCCAAACACCGGGTTTTTGTCTGATAGGGTTGGGTGTGCCATTCTTTTTACTCATCTGTTATTTTTTTTGCACTGAACAGTTTTGGGTGGAAGGCCTTCCGGAAAACTGCATTTAAACTTTATGTAGGCACGAATGTACGATAAAAATATGGATTTTAGAAATGAGCCAAAAGAAGGAAAGAACTTCAAAATTAAAATACCCAATCCAAACCCCCTACAAATTTAAAACCTTTTTATCTCGCTTGCAATTAAATTTGGCGACTAGGCATTTTTTCGGAATAAAATTTGGTTGAATAGATTATTGTACAGGCGTTATTATGTTAAAAATGCTTTTTTGCTAAAAATTTATTCCTTTTTTATTGTAAGTATTCGGTTTGTTGATTATCTTTGTCTCAAAGTAGTTTTTGTGTTTATTTGTTTGAGTTAGTCCCTTCGACTCGTCGAAGGGATTTTTTTGCGTAGTTTTAGAATACCAAATATGTTGCCATTTCTACCTATTTTAGGGTATAACCTATTAATACAGAAGGATTTATCTATATAGAACTTTTTAAATTGAATGCAACTTAATGAACGGAGCACTCGTTAGCTTTTCGAGACTAAATTCTTATTCAATGAAAGATCTAAGTTATCCGATAAAATTCATTTTCAAGATTTCTTCTTTAGCCAATGATTTTAGAGCCAAAGATGCTCACAACAAGACCATTGGCTATGTGCGCCAAAAAATGTTTAAGCTGAAAGAAGATATTTCAGTTTATGAAGATGAAACTCGAAAGAAAGTTCTCTTTAAAATTAAAGCCGATAGATGGTTGGATTTTTCTGCGGCTTATAGCTTTACAGATGCTGATGGCTTGGAGTTGGGCAAAATTGCCCGTAAGGGATGGGTCTCTATCTGGAAGGCTCGTTATGAATTGATAGACCAATTTGAAGAACTACAATACCATATCACCGAAGAAAATGCGTGGGTCAAAGTGATGGACGCTTTGGTCGGAGAAATCCCAATCCTAAATATCTTTACGGGGTATATGTTTAATCCCAGTTATATCGTTACCAACCTCAATGGCGAAGTCGTCGCCAGACTCAAAAAAGAACCCTCTTTTACCGGAAGGAGATTTGAAGTCCAAAAATTAAAAGATATTGATTTGGATGATCAACAACGTATTATTTTGGGTCTCATGATGATGGTCTTGCTGGAGCGCCGGCGAGGATAACGGTGTAGCGGCATAACGGTGTAACGGTGTAACGGTGTAACGGTGTAGCGGTCTAACGGTCTAACGGTCTAACGGTGTAACGGTGTAACGGTCTAACGGTATAACGGTGTAACGGTCTAACGGCTAGGCAGCCAAGAGCGTGTTCCTTTGAACGCCGAAGGCAATTGAACGCCCGAAGGGCAAATTGAACGTGCGAAGCACAAATTGAACTAGGTCAAAGGTCAGAATCCCAAATCTCTCAACTAGCGCAGCGAATCAACTAGCGAAGCCTGCGAGCGAATCAACTTCTTCAACTTTTTCAACTATCAGAATATCGAATGTAGAATGCCGAATATCATACAATGAAGTAAAAATCCCCCCCCCCAAAAAAAACAAATCGTCTCAACCTAGAGAGCCGCAGGCGACCGACTCAACAATCTCAACTCCATTAAGAAACCGCCGAATCAATAAAAGCCCCATAACGAGCATCCTTTTTTAGCAAATCTGCATTGCCAACCATAATGATTTGGTCTCGGGCGCGCGTCAAGGCTACGTTTAATTTCCGGTCGATTCCCTCTTCGGATAAAGCGACTAGGTTGTTGAGTTGATAGATTTTGTTGAGGCAAACGGAAAGGATGATGATGTCCCGTGCGCCGCCCTGATAGCGTTCGACGGTGTCGATGGTGAGATACTCCAACCATTCGGGAGCTGCTTGAAAAACAGCTTCTCTTATCTGGGCAATTTGAGCCCGATAAGGTGTGATAATACCTACCGAATCTTTGGTTAGTTTTTTGTTATTTTCTTGGTAAATGGCCTTGATATGTTGGAGTATTTCGACAATTTTTTGGGCTTCGTATTGGTTTTTTTTGCCGGAGCCAATGGCATCATCCACCGGAGCATCACAAAAAACCAGCCGCTCCGTTGCCAGTGTTTTACGTAAGTCTATGTCCGAAGAAGTGTGCAAGTACTCTTTGGCAGATTGTCTGGGATTTAAGCCTTCCGGCAAAATATGGAGTTGGTTGTCATAAAAATGTTGGTTGGCAAAAGCCATTACTTTTTCGTGCATGCGTCCTTGCATACTTAGCATGCCATAGGCCCAATCCCATCCATTTTTGCGGCAACGCATAAACAGCCGTTCAAAGTAAGAATTGGATAAATCCTGAATGCCAATGCCGGCCAATAAATCATCTTCTTTTTTTGCAAAAATCTTTTTTTGAGCGACAACGGCCGGTAGTTGGCGATGGTCTCCGACTAGGATAAAACGCTTGACCCGGCTCAAAATTCCTATCAATTGGGGTTCTAGTATCTGGGAGGCTTCGTCAATGAGCGTAGTGTCAAATTTCATGAATTCAAAAATCTCCGGCTTGGTGATAATGGAAGAAATCGTCGAAACCACAATGCGGTGTTTCTGGATTTCTGCCTTCACTTCCTTACGGGTATTCAGTGATTTAATTTTTTCCGAAAGGAGCTGACCACGAAAACGGGGGTGGGTCGAATTTGTGTTTCCAATCCGGAAGTACTGCGTTTTGATTTCAGGCATATCGGATTCTATGGCGGCGCAAATTTCATCTACGGCGCGGTTGGTATAGGCCAAGAGCAGGATGTTTTGCGGTGTGCTAGTCACCCAAAAATGTACAGCGGTTTTTAGGATGACGCTTGTTTTTCCGGTGCCCGGCGGCCCCCAAAGCAGGAAGTAATCTTTGGCCGATAGCATTTTGGTCAAGATGGCTGTTTGCTCAGAAGTCAGGTTGGGCGTGGCCGGGAAGGCTTGCAGTTTATTTTTTTTAGGAGCTTGCAGTGTGAGCAACAGATTTCTTCGTGCGGGGTCGGCCGTCGCCCATTCAAAGAGAGAGCGATAAAGAGACTGAAAAGCCCGTTCCCAAAGGTCGGGTTCGAGCATCCAAAGAGAATCTTTGCTCAGGTCTTCCGGATTGACTTGATAGGAGCGCAATTGGACTTTGACGATTTGGTCGTCCATAAAAATAATACTTCCTTTGATTACTCGAGCTTGGAGTATGGACGCACTTTCTTTTTTGTCGGGGTGCAAGATGACGATGTCTCCGACCCTGAAATTGGCCAAAGGATTGGTGGTCTCCGTTTTCTGAAAAGTAATGACCGGAAAGTCGGAAGACGTATCGGAGTCTTTTATTTTTAAGCCCTGCAAAATAGAAAAGTCTGCTTCTTTTTGAGCTTTGGAGTGCGTCCAAAGTTGAGCTTGCCCGCTTCGGCTGTTAGGGGAGGCATCTCCTACTTTGGCGAGCCAGTTTTCTCTTGCGATAAACGAAGTAAAGGCTTTGAAATAATGCTGCTCCAGCCGGTTTAGTTCGCTGTAGGTTTCATAGAAAGTTTGGAAGTTAGTAAAGGTAAATCCCTTGTACTTTCCGAATTGTTGCTCGTGGATATATTCCAATATAGAAGTGCTATCTAATTGATTATCATTGATTTGCATCAAAGCTTTCTCGATAGCAACGAGTTCGTTTCGGGCTTGGATGGCTTCGTATTGGATGGCCTTGATGCGGGGGGCAAACTTGAGCTGGTCGGTGTCCAAGGCTGAATAAAGGATGTAGTTGGTCGGCTTATTTTTGGGAGAAACCGACCGAATGAGCAAGTCGTAGAGTAGGGTTTGCGTATAATGAGATTGGCTCAAACCATAGCGGTTGGGTCGAAAAGGTTTGCCACTTTTGAGCTCGATGATGACGCTTTTATTTTCTTCTGTCTTACTTTCGTAAAAAAGGTCTAGCCGCCCTTGAATGCCAAAAGTATTAGAAAAGAAGGCGGGTTCAAGGACTGCTTTTTGGCGATTGATTTGTTCATTTTTAAAATCTTGCGTAATGACCTTGTAGATGGAGACAAAGTGCTTTTGGCTTTTTTGATAGACGGTGCGGATACTCGCATCGTCCCATATTGAAAAAATCAAAGGATATTGTCGAAAGACTTTAGGGAATAGCTCTTTGAAGGATTGTTCAGGATTGGTCGTCAATTCATCCAAGAAAAAGTTGGCGATATTACCAATCATAATAGGAGTCGTGACCTCGTAGGGCAAAAACTTATTGACCATATAGCCCAGCGGGAGATTGTGTTGTGCCCCAATAGACGCCGCAACGGCACTGACATCCATCAAGTAATTAGGTTCCAATACAAATCCTTTCGGATAATAAACCCCGTCTTCGTCCATTTCCACATCGAGTAGTTGGATATGGGTGGGATAACCAAACACTTTGTCCAGCAAGATGATAGACTTTTTGAAATTTTCATTTCTTTCCGGCATGTTGTACCGGATTCTGATTTTGTCATCGGGGTCGCTTTCGCGAAAGGCAATGAGTTCTTGTGATTTTGGAAGCTTTCTTATGACGACGACGCTTACATGGGCTTGGTAAGATACAATTTTGGTGTCTTTCTTGATTTTAGGCGGAAACTCATAAGGGATTTTGGCTTTAGTCTCATCGGGGATGGTTTGTTTGGCCAGCACTTCCAATAAATGGGCACAGACCGCAATGCCCAAGTCTATGGTTTGTTTGAGTTCGTCTTCTGTGCGTTTGGTGGCGTACCTGGTTTTTATCCGAAAGGAATTGGAGAAGTAATGCAGCTTGGGAGAAAAACTAAATTTTTGGGAGATGTAAGCCAGTTTGGCAAATAAGGTGGTGAAGTGAAGACGTTCTTTTTTGACGGCTTCATCGAGTATGGTCTGAAAGATAAATTGGGTTTTTTCTAGCTTGTTTTCCGGGTTTTTGGATGTAAGATTAAGATTATAAAGGTTTTTAAGAAAATATTTGAAAATTTTTTGGTCAATCATTTGTTATTTCGTTTTTTTTCCCTATCTTGGCACTGAATTTGAGCACTGGAACGTATCCAACAACACTATTTAGTCTTCCCCTGAACTAGGTTTTCACCCGTAATGAAGCAAATTAATCCCTTCGATTTGTTTGTTACACATTTTCTGGCTTGACCTAATCGAAGGTCTAAAATTACGAATTATGTTGATACTTTACGTTTTAATTGGTGGTTTTTTAGTGGGAGCAGTGATAAATAACAATCTGGATGTTATTTTAGGTCGCAGATAGTTTTGTCTCTCTGTGGATTGACCGCTACGAAAGAACTCAGAAGAAGCAGTTGCCTTTGTGTGCAACTGCTTCTTTTTTTGTAACTATTTAGCCACCCGCTAATTTTTGTTAGAAAATGCCCTTTTTGCGCCTGTTTTTGCTAAAATTTTCTCACGCAGGGACGCACGGCCGTGCGTCCCTGCGTCAACATCCACAAAAATGCCTATTTTCTACCTAAAAATTGGGGCACCTAAACAGTTACCTTTTTTTTTGTGTCTGATAACGCCGTATATTGGAGTACTTTGTTCTTGCTTCATTTCTGAGCAAGATTTTACTAAAAAAATATTAAACAAAATAACATATATGCCAAAATACTATATATTGGCATGGTGTTTGCTACCCTTCTACTAGGTAAAAAGACCAAATTTTTGGTTTTTTGGCCTTTCCCATGGATCCTTTGCATTGTTTTTTATCATAAAAGACCACAAATCATGTTGTTAATGTATGTTGCATTGGGTGCTTTTTTAGGCGGGGTGATTCTATTTAGCATCGCAAATTCTATGTCAAATCGTACCACCGACGAATAATAAATTCCCCCCCTAATTTTAAAGCCTTGCCCCTTTGGGGGTAGGGCTTTTTATGTCAAGTGCTGAAATTGTTGGGCTCACTTAGAGAAGTATGCTATAACCGACATGCCCAATAGAGATTTTACCTTGCTATCTGCTCGTGGCGCAAATGAAGTGGGCGCAGTCGGGTTTTGTCCCCTACATTTCTATAAATAACAAACTGATTTGAGTGTGTGAC
>Ga0256832_1002241_pt1 | contig 13231 bp, 11 predicted proteins | sample 134614metaG_FD_190534 | JGI IMG/M metagenome (GOLD analysis project Ga0256832, IMG submission 190534) | Hydrothermal vent microbial communities from Lau Basin, Pacific Ocean - 134-614 | ecosystem: Environmental > Aquatic > Marine > Hydrothermal vents | place: Pacific Ocean: Lau Basin | collected... | reverse complement strand
GGGCCAGTGCTCTGGGCGTCGTGATCCAGGCGGTCTTCGCCCTCGCTTACCTCTGGCTCCGCTTCGGGAGCGGCGAGGGCTGAGCCCCCGAACCCATGCCCTGGCTCCTCCCCAGCCTCGCCATCGCCGGCGGCTTCGTCGCGCTCCTGTGGGGCGCCGACCGTTTCGTCCTCGGCGCGGCGGTCACGGCCCGCAACCTCGGCGTCTCGCCTCTCCTGGTCGGGCTCACCGTCGTCGGCTTCGGCACCTCGGCGCCGGAACTGCTCGTCAGCGCCATCGCTGCCTACCGGGGCGCGACGGGGCTGAGCATCGGCAACGCGCTCGGCTCGAACATCACCAACATCGCGCTGGTCATCGGCGCCACGGCGGTCGTCGCCCCGCTCCCAGTGAGCCGCGAAATTCTCGGCCGCCAGCTCCCGGTCTTGATCGTCGTGATGCTCGTCGCCACCGCGCTGCTTTCCGACGGATGGCTCGACGTCACCGACGGCGCGCTGCTCCTCGGCGGTCTCGTCGCAGCGCTGTCCTGGGTCGTCTGGCGCGGCCTCCGCGAACGACAGGCACCCGAGCTGGAGACGTCGCCGGGTACTCTATCGACCGCCCGAGCCTTGAGCTGGCTCACCCTCGGCCTCGTCACCTTGCTGGCCTCCTCGGAGACGCTGGTGTGGGGTGCCCGGACGATCGCCGCGGCCGCCGGCGTGAGCGAAGGCGTCATCGGACTGACCGTCGTCGCCTTCGGCACCTCCCTACCGGAGCTGGCGGCGACGCTCGTCGCGGCCCGCCGTTCAGAGCACGACATCGCGGTCGGCAACGTCGTGGGCTCCAACCTCTTCAACCTGCTGGGGGTGCTCGGGCTGCCCGGGGTCATCGCCCCCGGCCCCTGCGAAGAGAACCTTTGGCGCTTCGACGCCCCCGCGATGATCGGCGTCACGGGGCTTTTGTGGATCCTCGCGCGGCTCTTCCCTCCCCGCGGCCGCCTGTCTCGCGGACAAGGCGCGCTTCTCGTAGCCTGCTATGCCCTCTACATCGGCGCCCTCGCCCTCGGCGCCCACTGACGATCCGCGGACGACAACGACGAACCAACGACGAACCAACGATGCCAACGAACCAAGGATGAACGACCGACGCCACGCTCCCGCCGCCGAACGCAACCGCGACCCGATCCTCTCGGTGCTCGGGCGCGTCTTGCCTACCCAAGGTCGAGTCCTCGAGATCGCGAGCGGCACGGGCCAACACGTTGTGCACTTCGCCCGGAAACTCCCGCATCTGTCGTGGCAACCCACCGATCTCGATGCCGAGGCGTTGGCGAGCATCCGCGCGTACGTCGCGGACGCGAAGCTCCCCAACCTCCTGCCTCCCCTGCCGCTCGACGTGCGCGACCCATGGCCCGATGCGGACGCCGTGGTGTGCATCAACATGATCCACATCAGCCCCCTGAGCGCGACCGAGGCCCTCTTCCGCGGCGCGGGCAAGCTCCCTCCCGGCGCCCCCCTCGTCACCTACGGCCCCTACACGATCGACGGCGAGCACACCGCGCCGAGCAACGCGGCTTTCGACGCGTCCCTCCGCGCCCGCAATCCGGAGTGGGGCGTGCGCGATCTCTCCGACCTACAGGACCTGGCGCAACGCAACGGTCTCGCCCTCGAGGAGCGCGTCGCCATGCCCGCCAACAACTTCACGCTGGTCTGGCGCCGCCGATGACGGGCGCGCCCGCGTCCCCTCGCGGGCCGCTCCTGATGATGCTGGCGACGCTCTGCTTCACCGTCATGGTGGGCGCCGTAAAAGTCGCGCGCGCGGAGCTCAGCGCCCTCGAGGTCATTGTCTGGCGCACGGCGATCAGCGCACCGCTCGCCCTCTCCCTCTGTAGAAAGACAGGAATCGGCGTGCGCGCCTGGCGCGTCCTCGCGCTCCGGGTAGCCCTCGGAACCGGCGCGATGTTCTGCTTCTTCACCGCCGCCAAAGGCCTGGCCATGGCCGACCTCTCGATCCTCTCGCGGCTGCAGCCCATCGCCGTTGCGCTCTTGGCCCCGCTCACACTCGGGGCAGTCGAGCGCTCGTCCCCACGAGTACGCTTCGCCCTCGGCGCGGGGCTCGCCGGCAGCGCGCTCATCGTCGGCCCCGAGCTGCGCGTGGGCAACGTCTACGGACTGTGGGCGCTGGCCGCGACGCTCCTCTCCGCCGGTGCCCACGTCGCGGTCCGAAGCCTCGGCAGCACCGACGACCCGCGGGTGGTGGTTTTCTGGTTCCAGGTCGGCGCGTGCACCCTGGCTTTCACCGCCCACGGAACGCTCACCGGCTCGGCCATCGCGCTGCCCCCTTTGCATCTGTGGGGGACGCTGGCCGCCGTCGGCCTCTTCGCGACCCTCGGACAGGTCGCCATGACCTTCGCCTACAAGGCCGCGCCCGCCGCTCGTGTCGCCGCGGCCAGCTACACGGCGCCGCTCTTCGGCCTCGCCGGCGACCTCCTCTTCTTCGACGGATGGCCCTCACCGCTGGCCCTCCTCGGCGGCCTGCTCGTCACCGCCGCAGGCTTGTCGCTCGTGTGGCGCAGGCAAAACGGGCCCAGCGCCTCGAGGGAGACACCTTGACGAGCGCCGTATCCTCTCGAGGATGCCCCACGCTCGCCAAACCCATGACTCGAAACCCTCGCCCTCGTGGCCAAGGGCGCTGGGTCTCGCCCTCGCGTTGATGGGCGCGCCGTGGCTCCTCGTCGCGAGCGCCTTGACGTACCTCCCGGCGCCTCCCAACGGGCCGGACCCACAGCGGTGCTCGCGCGCTTGTCACGACCGGGGCTGTCCCCACCGGGCCGTGCTCCCCGCGGTGCTCACCTCCGACGATGGGCTCTACGGAGCGACGATTCGACAGCTCCAGGTCGCGGGCCGAGCAACGGGCCTCGGCGCGCGTAGGGGCTATGGCCTCGTGAACCTCCTGCTGTTCTGCGCTCTGTGGCCCCTGCTCATGCTCTCCCTCGCCCTGATCGCCATCCGGCAACGTCAACGGATCCGCACGCTGCGGAGACGTACGCAAAGCCGCGCGTCAAAGGCCATGGCATGACCCTGGAAGAGCTCGCCTACGCGCTCTACTTCGCTTGCGTCGATTTCGAGCTGCGCGTCGCGAACCTGCTCGGTGTCACCTACCGCGACGTCAACGCGGGGCTCTTCTTCGTGCTCTGGCCGCTGCTCACCGTCGGCTTGCTGGCCCTGGTGGGCTGGCAGTGGCACGTGGAGCGGCGACTCTCCCAGCAACGCTGATCCCCGGATAGCCGACAGAGGCAGAGACGGCGCATATACATGAGTAAATACGACGAGACAGTCTTCAAATAATGCTTGTCTGAGCCACTAAAGGCTCGCCGACCGAACTCGGAGGGCCAGTGTCCGAGCGGCGTCGTAGACTGTTCATCCGTTCAGTCACCCGCCGATCTGCCATGGGCTCTCCTGCCGAACGTCGACGCACCCTCGAAGCGCTCCGCCCCCTCGTCAAGGCCCCCGCGCGCCATGACGCTCGCAACGCGACCCTTCTTCCATCGGGCATCGAAGCCCTCGACGCACACCTGGAGGGCGGCCTCGCCGCCGGTGAGATGCTGCACCTCGACGCGCCCCCCGGTGGCGGCGCGCTGACCCTCGCCGTCCTCTGGGTACGCCACGCGGCGGCCAACGGCGCCCACTGCCTCGTCGTCGACGCCACCGCCTCGACGCTCCCGCACGCCTGGGTCCCCGCCTCGACGGAGGGAGCGATCTGGGTCGTCGCCCCACCCCACCCCACCGAGGCCTGGGTCGCCACGGATCTGGCGCTCCGCTCCGGTGCCTTCGAGCTCGTGGTCTGCCTGGACGCGCCCGCCCGCGCCGACGTCGCCCCTCGGCTCCGGCGGCTGCTGCGCGTGCACGCTACCCGGCTACTGCTGATCGGGCCTTCCCCCTTTCGCGTCCCTCGACGCGCCCGCGTCTCCCTCGCCGCCATCCGCTGGTCTCGCGCATCCGTCGGCGACGCCCCGACCACACGCACGCTCTCGATCGACACCGGCTCCGGCCGGGGAGGTGAACTTCTCCGTGACGACATCCGCACCGATCGCTTGCGTCCTCGTCCCCGCGCTCCCGATCGCCGCACATCACGGCGTCCGCGTTCTCGCTGAGCGTCCGCTGGCCATCCACCAAGGCCGAGGGAGCGCCGCGCGGGTCGTCGGGTGCAACGTCCTGGCGCAGCAGCGGGGCATCCTCGTAGGTCAAACCCTCGCCACGGCGCGCGCCCGGGTGAGTGATCTCCTCAGCTGTCCCTTGGACCCGCGTCGGCTCGCCAAAGCACGCCGCTGGGTCCTGGGAACCTTGTTGCGCGCCTCTCCGCGCGCGAGCGAGGCCGGCGACGACCGCTTCTGGGCCGAACCCTTCGACGAAGAACGCTGCTGGACCGCTTGGGGCGAACGCACGGCTCAGGCCCTCGACAGGCTCGCCCCCATACGCGTCGGGATCGGGCCGGACGCCACCGTCGCCCACGCCGCCGCCTGCTCGCTCCCCGAAGGGGTCCGCCACATCGCCCCAGAGGAGGCGCGAGCGTTCCTCGACGCCTCCCCGCTCTCGGTCCTCGAGCTCGACGACGAGGCCATCGAGCTCCTGGCCAGCCTCGGCGTGCGGACCGTTGGGCAGCTTCGGGCGATGGACGCGACCTCCCTCGGCGCACGCTTCGGTCCTCAGGTCGCCGAGGCACGCCGCCGCGCCAACGGAGAGGACCCTCGCGGGCCTCGGACCTTCTCCTTGAGCGAAGGCGAGCGCGCGATCCTCGAGCTCGACGAACCGCTCGCCGATCGGGAAGCCCTCGTCTTCCTCCTCACCCCGGCCCTCGAACGCCTCTGCAAGCGAGTGAGGAACCGCGACCGGGGCATCACCGCGCTGCGGTTACGGCTGCGGTGCGGGCGGCGAGAGCTCCGCTGCCTCGCGCGCTGCGGGGAACCTTCGACGGATCCCCGCACACTCCTGGCCCTCCTTCGCGCCCGCCTCGAATCGCTCGCGCTTCCCGGTCCGATCCGCGGCGCGATCCTCGAGGTCGACGACGCCGTCCCCTACGCCCGGCAGACCGAGCCCATGCCGCACGGCCTCCCTCCGAACCGCAGCGACGCCCGCGAGGTTGCCCTCGCTCGGCTCCGCGCTCGCCTCGGATCGAAGGCGGTGCGGCGCGCGTCTCGCAGCGAGCATGGGCACCCCCTCGAACGCGCCCGCTGGATCGGCGAGCGCCTGGACGGATCCCCCTTGTCGCCGGTGCCGGGCGAGGCCCTCCCCTGGCGACACCTCCAGCCGCCGGTGCGGGTCGTCGAAGGCTGCGCGAACCTCGCCGGTCGCCGTCGACGGATCCTGCGACTCAGCCGCGTGGAGCGAGCGCTGCGTCCCTGGTGGCGGGGCGAAGCCGTCACGGAGCTCCTCGCCTGGGCCGAGCTCGAAGGCCCCCTCTTGGCCCTGCTCTTGGGACGCTTCTCGTCCTCTCGGCAGGACGAGTGGGAGGTGGTCGCGTGGCTCGACTGACCAAGCGCTACGCCGCGCTCCTCGCCTGGGCCGAGCTCGAAGGCCCCCTCTCGGCCCTGCTCTTGGGACGCTTCTCGTCCTCTCGGCAGGACGAGTGGGAGGTGGTCGCGTGACCAAGCGCTACGCCGAGCTCCACGCGCGCAGCGCCTTCTCCTTCCTCGACGGGGCCTCGACCCCAGAACAGCTCGCCCGCCGCGCCGCCGGGCTCGGCCTCGACGCCTTGGCCCTCACCGATCTCGACGACGTCGGCGGCGCGGTCCGCTTCGCCGAGGCCTGCCGACAGGAGGGGGTACGCCCCATCTTTGGAGCCGAAGTCAGCCTCGACCGTGACGGTTCCCTCGTCCTACTCTGCGAAGACCTTCGCGGCTGGGAGAGCCTCACGGAGCTGATCACCGACGCCCGCCATCGGGCCCGCGGATGGCCCGCCACGACCCTCGAAGCCCTCGCTCAAACCCGCGGCCTCATCTGCCTGAGTGGCGGGCGCGAGGGCGCCGTCGAGCGCGCCGAGGATCCCTACGCACTGGCCGGCGCCCTGCGCGAGATCTTCGGCGACGCCTTCTATCTCGAAGCGAACGACCACGGGCTCCTCGAGGACGTGGAGCGGACGCGTCGCCTCCTCGACCTGGCCAAGCGCCTCGACACCCCCTGGCTCGTCACCTCCGACGCACGTCACGCCACTCCCCAGGACAAACCCCTCCACGACGCGCTGCTCTGCCTCAAGCACCGCGTGACCCTCGACGACGCCGGCGACCGTCTCTTCCCCAACGACGCGCGCCACCTTCACGACCCCGCCGCGATCCATCGCCGATGGAAGGACGAGCGGGCTGGCGTCCTCCGCACCCTCGAGGTCGCCGAGCGATGCTCGTTTCGGCTCCTCGAAGACCTGAGACCGCGCCTGCCTTCCTTCCCCTTGCCCGAGGGCGTCGAGGACGGTGACGCACTGCTCGAAGCGCTCGTCCGCGAAGGTTTCCAGAGACGCTATCCACACCCAACGCCCGCACACGAAGCTCAGCTCCGCCGCGAGCTTGGCCTGATCCGTGAGCTCGGCCTCGCCGGCTACTTCCTCATCGTTGCCGACATCGTCCGCTTCGCCAGGGACCGCGACATTCTCGTGCAAGGCCGAGGCAGCGCCGCCAACAGCGTCGTCTGCTACTGCCTCGGCGTCACGGCGGTCGATCCCATCGGGCTCGACCTCCTCTTCGAACGTTTCCTCTCCGAGGGACGCGGCGATCCTCCCGACATCGACATCGACATCGCTCACCACGATCGTGAGGACGTCCTGCAGTACGTCTACGAACGCTACGGACGCGACCACGCCGCGATGGTCTGCGAGACGATCCGCTGGCGTGGAAAGAGCGCCGTCCGAGACGCCGCGCGCGTCCTCGGCTTCCCTGCGCAACTCGGCGACGCGCTGGCCCGCGAGGTCGGGCACTCCGTCCCTTCCGACGCCTTGCCCGCGGCACCATTCATGGAGGTCCGCAGCGCCGCCGCGATGCTGTCGTGTGGGGGGCTCGAACGCGCCGGCCTCGACCCCCAAAGCAGCCGTACCCGCGCCTTGCTCCGTATCGTGCGAGGCATGGAGGGGTTGCCCCGGCATCGGGGCATCCACGTCGGGGGCTTCGTCCTCACCGGTCAGCCCTTGTCGCGCGTCGTCGCCATCGAACCGGCGGCGATGAAAGGCCGCACCGTCATCCAGTGGGACAAGGACGACCTCGGCCCCGTAGGCCTCGTGAAGTTCGACCTCCTCGGCCTCGGCATGCTCACGATGCTCTCCGAGGCGCTACGGCGAGTGCGCGAAGGGCGCCGCGTCCCCCTCGAACTGCACTCCATCCCGCCGGACGACCCCGACACCTTCGCGATGATTCGACGCGCCGACACCGTGGGCGTCTTCCAGATCGAGTCGCGGGCTCAGATGAACGTGCTGCCCCGGACACGCCCCGAGCGCTTCTTTGACCTCGTCGTACAGGTCGCGCTCGTCCGACCGGGCCCCATTCAAGGTGAATTGGTGCACCCCTACCTCCGGCGACGTCGGGGCGAGGAACCCGTCACGTACCTGCACCCCAGCCTCGAACCGGTGCTCCGCCGCACCCTCGGCGTGCCGCTCTTCCAGGAACAGGGCATGAAGGTCGCGATCACGACGGCGGGCTTTACCCCCGCTCAAGCCGACGCGCTTCGCCGGGCGATGGGCCGCAAGCGCGACCAAGCCGAAATGACGCGCGTCGCTCTCGAGCTCTTGCAAGGCATGGAACGCAACGGGATCCCCCGCAGCGTGGCCGAGGGCATCGTCCAACAGCTCGCGGCCTTCGCGAGCTACGGCTTCCCGGAAAGCCACGCTGCGAGCTTCGCGCTCCTGGTGTATGCCTCGGCTTACCTCAAACGTCACTACGCGCCCGAGTTCTTCGTCGCGCTCTTGAATGCCCAGCCCATGGGCTTCTATCCGGTCGGGACCCTCCTCGGCGACGCCAAGCGCCACGGAGTCGAGCTCCGCGGCCCCGACATCAACGCCTCGTCCTGGGAGTGCACCCTCGAACAAACCCCCCGAGGGCCGCATCCCTTCGCCCTCCGCTTGGGGCTCGGCCGCGTCCGCGGCCTCGGCAAGAGCGCCCAGACGAAGATCGCAGCAGCTCGACCCACGCGCCCCTTCCCCTCCGTCGAGGCCTTCGCAACCACCAGCCGCCTCGACCGCCGCAGCCTCCTCGCCCTGGCTCGCGCAGGCGCTTTCGACACGCTCTGCGGCGACCGCCGGCGGGCGCTCTGGGAGACGCTCCGCCTGACCCGCCCGCGCGGCGGCCCCCTCGATCGCCCAGCCCCCGACCCGACCCCTGCACGCCTCGCGCCCCCGACCGCCGCCGAGCTGACCGCGAGCGACTACGCCGCCCTCGGCGGCTCTCCCAAGGCGCACCCGGTGGCCTTCCTCGCCGGACGCCGAGAGCGCGCCAGGATGCCGACCCTCGCGGGCCTAAAGCAGCAGCCCGCGGGCCCCGTGCGCGTGGTCGGGCTCGTCAATTCGCGGCAACGCCCAGCCACCGCCAAGGGCTTCGTCTTCCTCTCCCTCGAAGATGAGACCGGCATGGTCAACGTCGTCATCGCGCCGGACGTCTTCGCGCGCTACCGCGACATCCTCCGCAGCGCACCGGTGCTCTACGTCGAAGGCGTGCTCGAACGCCAGCGGGGCACCCTCAATATCCTCGGCTCGGTCTTCAAGCCCGTGCGCTCCATCCCCGGCGCCGGGAGTGCCGGCAGCCACGACTTCCACTAGCAGGCCGAGCGCACCAAGCGCCGTCAACGCGGAATGGGTTTGAGGTTCAGCCCGGCCGCATAAGCGTAGCTGACGAAGCGGTCGAACCCATAGACGATGATCCCGACCGGCGCATCCGCGAGCACCGAATGAACACCATCGTTCTGCTCCCCCTCGTCGACAGCGTCCCCGCAGTCCGGATCCACCTCCGGATCGCAAGCGCGCCCGATGATTGGGAACGAGAGCTGACAGCGATGGATCACCTGCTGCGGGGGTGGATCGCCGGGCATTCGCTCGATGCCGTCCGCCGGGCTGGTGATGCACCGACGCGGATCGAGCGGCGTCCCGTCCAGCTGGATCTCCGTGTCGCGGTCGGCGGTGATCACGACGAAATCGAAGATGTACTTGTCGGGCGTAAGGAAGACGTAATCGCGCCGGTATTGCTCCGTCGGGGGAATCGCCACAATCGCCGGGTCACCTCCCGGGTAACGGTTCGGAATCCCCACCGCCTGCTGCGACGGCAGCGCTTGGAGAACGGCCACCGGTCGCCCTTCCAAGGAGTTCATCAGGAAGTCCTGCGAAGCGCGGAGAATGACCGACTCATACTGCCCGAGCGTGAAGCGGTCGTTGGGTGGCGGGAGCGTCGTCGTCACGGTCGTATCGCCGGGCGCGATCGCCACGACCCGCACCCACTCGGGCTCGTTCACCTCGGCGACGCTGTCGACAAGGGGGTCCGCGAAGGCCTGGTTCAAAGCCTGCGTTCGGCGGGGCATACGGGCGATGATGAAGCCCGTGCCCAGAGTCTCGTCTCCGAAGAGCTGCTCCTCGAGGTGGTCGGCACAGCACTGGCGCGTCGCGTAGGTGTCGAAGCGCGGCGCATCGCTCGCCTCGCTGCCCACGAAGACGCTGACCGGCATCGAGGCGTCGATCCGCGTTCCCGTGAAGTCGGCGTTCAAACCGTCCGTCTCCAGGTTGAGGACATCGAAGGGCCCCAGCTCCACCCGAAGCGTCGCACCAGGACCCAGCGGGTGCTCGATGCCCTGAGCCGGGTTGCCGATCACCTTCACGACCTCATCGCCCAAAGTCAGGTCGACCACGGCCCGCTGGGAACCGCCGAGGATCGTCAAGAACGCACGCAGATCCTCGTCGTCCACGCTCGGATCGAAGTCGATGTCGCGGCACGAGGGCGTCTCGGGGTCACAGTCGGCGTCGGCGATGGTCTGAGGCCAACCTACGACCGTGTACGAGGTCGAGGTGGCACTCGTCGGAATCAGCAGCGACGCGTCGTTGGAGAACACGTCCACGTTGTCGAGCGGGTTGAACTGATAGGCGATGATCGGAAACTGCGATCGCACGCGGTAGGCCTGCGAGCTCAAGGCGGTGTGAGTGCCGTCGTTGAGCCCGCTCGCCTCGGTGTCGCGCCGACAGAAACAGGGGGGGCCACCGCCGCCACAAACGCACACCTCCGTCCCGGGGCACGCGCCCGATGGCGGCGTGCACAAGCGGTTGCTGCTGGCGCCGTCCACTTCGCGGCGCGGCAGTTCGAAGACCTCCAGATCTCCCGGAGGCAAAACGACCCGGTCGACCTCCACGATCCGAGGCTCCTCGCCGTATGCAGCCTCGTTGACCTCGACCCATACCTCGGTGGCCAGCGGGCTCGGGTTCGACACGACGATCGCGTATTGCTGAGACGAGGCGTCGCGGCCCGCGCCGAGGGCGGCGTTGTCCAGATCCGCCGAATAGAACTCGCAGCCCTGGTAGCTCTTGTCGGCGACGGCGATATCGCAGAGGTTTTGGCAGGCCCCCTCGCGGCACACGTTGCCCTCGTCGAGCCGGCACTCTTCGACGAGATCGAAGCCGTCGCCCACCTCGTTGCAACGAACGGCGTTCCCGTCCGCACAGAAGAACGTGCCGGGGCGACAGACGGAGCACCCAATGCCGTCGACGCACTGCAAACCCCGCGCGGCGCAGTCGTCACGGACCGCCCGCAGGAACTCACCGTCCGGCTCGCAGGTATGCCAGACCTCGCCGAGGCAGGCCTTCGAGTCGGGTGTGAAGCAAACGAAGCCGCCGTCGACGATGGGGTTGGGCACGCCGCTGTCGGTGCGCGTGATGTCGTCGTCGCCGCAAGCGACAAGGAGAGAAGACACGAGGAGGAGAGCGCCGAAGCGGCTCATGAGTACACCTGCCAAAGCCAAGGTTTGAGTCACCGCTGCGCGGTGAAGATGTCGAGCGCCCAGGCGGACCAGAGCGAGTCGTTCAGATCCGCATAGGTCACCTCGTCGAAGTCGAAGCCGGGGATGCGGATCGCATAGACCGCCCAGGTGATGAACCCACTGGAGATGTCGTTGATCCCAGGGATCGTCTCGAGGTTGGGGATCGGCGCCTCCTGACGGTCGCCGGGAACGAACATGCGCCAGGCTGGGTTCCCATCGCCCCCGACCATGAGCACCAAGTGCAGGTCTGGCGGAGCGCCGCCGTTCGTCGTCCAGCGCAACACGCGGTCGGCCGGGATCCGCTCGCCGAACGCCGGCGCGGTCGCGATAGGCACCCCGAGGAAGTCCCCGATCGGCACGACCGCGTCGACTTCCCGCACGCCGCGAACGACCCGATGGGTGGACGGATCGGCGTCGAAATCTCCGGTGACCCACGAGGCTTCGATGCGGTAGCGCCCGTCTTCGATGGCTCCCAAGAGCGCCGGCTGCGCGAAGAAGCGGAAGTCGCGCGCCACGCTCCGTTGGCGCACCACGTCGATCCGGCTGTTGCGCACCCGGCGCACGATCAGACCTTCTCCTCCGAGGTCGATGTCGGCGCCCACGACGAAACGATCGGGCCCGTTGCTTCCCGGACCGGGGAGGTCCCCGAGGCGCACATCGAGGTAGTGATCGAGGGGGATGTCCATCACGATCTCGACGCCCGTGACCTCCTCCCCGGGCCCCGCGAGCACGTTCCGGGCGACCCCCATCACGTAGGGGAGGAACTCGCCGCTCGTCGGGTTCTCGAGGCCCGCGAGGGCGTACACCGCGAGCGCCGCCGGGCGCACGAAGATGCGGTAGGGGTAGCCTCGGCTCCCCAGAGGGGTCTCCAGGATCCGGGAGCGCCCCCCGCCGAGGCCCGGGTCCGGGTTCAGGCACGAGAGGCTGTCGCCGGCGCACGGCTGGGTGGTGTAGACATAGGCGACCCGCTGCCATCCTTCCCGCGCTGGCGGCACGATGTCCCAGGGGTTCGGCCCGAGCTCGTTGGGCCCGAGGAAGACGAGCTCCCCCGACACGAAAGAGCCGTTGCGGCCACGCCCCCCCGGAGGCGGGCCGCCGCCCATCCCGCACATCGGGTCCATCCACGGCACGAGGAAGATCGTCACGTCCCGGGCGTCGAACGCCACGAACGAGGTCTTCTCGTAGCAGAACTTGGCCGCCGTGATCGTCGCCGGCGGCATCACGTCCGGCCCGCTGAAAGCGATCTGGCCCAGCAGATTCGTCAGGCCCTGGTGCTCGGTGCGGACGTCGTCGCCGTAGAGGACGAAGGCGCCTTCGACCGGGTCGCCGGTCATGGCGTCGAGCACCGTGACATTGATCGAGCCTTCGATCGGACCGCCCCCAAGGCCCCCGTTGAACGGATCGGAGCTGTCGTAGTACTCGAAGCCATCCTCGATGGAGACCTCGGTCCCGTCCTCACGAACGAGGGTGACGTCGACGGTCCCGACCGGCGCTGGAGGGGTGCGGCAGGTCAGCCGACCGCTGCTCACGACCTCGAGACCGACGCATGGGGTGCGCCCGAAGAGCACGACGTCTCCCTCGACGAACTCGAGGCCCTGACCGACGATGTTCACGAAAGTCCCGCCCGAGGTCGCGCCCCGGCCCGGCTCGACGTAGAAGGAGTCGTAGACGTAACCGTCCGGGAGCGTCGCCTCGGCGTCGCCGACCTGCACGCTCACATCCGCGGGGCCGGGCTCGCCGGCGGGCAAGACGATGGCGAGGCGGTTGGGGTCGATGAGCCGCGTGTCGGCCGGCTGGACCATGCGGCCGCCGACGTAGACGAACGCCTCCTCGGTGAACCCGCTCCCCCGGACGATGGCCGCGTTGCCACCGACGAAGGGGCCGTGCCCCGGCTGCACGCGCGTCACGAGCAAGGTGCTGCCGCCGAGGCCGGAATCCGGCAGCCCCGTACCGGAATCGACCCCTGCGTCTTGGGCGCCCCCGCTCGGCCGCGGAGGCGGCGTGAGCGTCAGCGGATCGGTGCAACCAATGAGCAGAAGGAGCGCGGCGCCGACGCCTCGGGTTCCGCGCGCGTGGGTGCCGCCAAGCCAGGCCTTCATCATCCGTCTCGCCCCCGTCCAGCGCCCAAAAGGTGGGCAAACCCCGCATCTTCGCGCACACGGGGCCTCCCGCCAGTATCGGGGCGCCGTGAGCGAAGTCAAGGAGCGGCCCTGGGCGCACCGCTGGACTTCGACCTCGGGGCAGTCGCCGCTGCCGCTGAGGGGCCTTCACCA
>Ga0256832_1002240_pt1 | contig 13234 bp, 7 predicted proteins | sample 134614metaG_FD_190534 | JGI IMG/M metagenome (GOLD analysis project Ga0256832, IMG submission 190534) | Hydrothermal vent microbial communities from Lau Basin, Pacific Ocean - 134-614 | ecosystem: Environmental > Aquatic > Marine > Hydrothermal vents | place: Pacific Ocean: Lau Basin | collected... | reverse complement strand
AACCATTGACATTAGCCAAAGCTTCCGAACTTTTTTGCCATTGAAAGGTACCGTTATACACATAAGTAACATCCAAAAAGCTTAATAAAGGTAATTTTTTTAAAGGCAAATTATAAGATACATTGACATTTTGTGTATGCGTCAAAGGCTCACCAATATCAAAATAATTAGACCAAATCGTATTGTTAAAGTCTGTACTGCCATCTGCCAATAAATAATTTTTTACGGCTCTATTGTGCGTAATTCCAAAAGATGTTTGAATGGATTTGGTCGGATTATAATTAACCGTATAGCCCCAATCAAAAGTATAATCTCTATTTTGTAAAGGCGGAATAGCCAAGCCGTAATCTTCTATCTCTCTAAAATGCAGATTGTTAAATCGCCTATTGATATTGCTGGTTACCGTAATATTAGACGGCATTATATTAAAATTAAAATCTTTTATAAACCGCAGATGTTTAGACTTTAATTTTTTTGATTTTTTAAAAGGTGTAAAAGACAGTTCTTTAAAATTGTAAGCATAATTCATTCCCAATCTTGTCGTTTCATCGGTATTAGAAGCAATCTCAAAATCAGAATGATAAACTTCATTATAGGCAAAATCAAACGTAAAATTTTCTATATCATAAAAATGTTTTTTTTGTTTCTTTTTCTTCGATTTACCGGAAGCATTGGCAGGTGGCGTCTTAGTAGTCTCGGTAGCATAGCCTTTTTTAACGCCTGCTAAAGTAATCCCACGATGTCGCGTATAAGCTTGTGCCACACGTCTGATGGAATCACGCTGACCGGCATCGGCTATTTTCAATCGGTCTTGTACAGTGATGTCCCTCCAAATCGGGTCATATTTAGGTGTAATAAATTCTTCTGAAATAGTATAATTGACCGGTAAAGTAATATGCCATTTTTGGGGTAATAATTTACCCATATTAATATTGGTATTGAAATTATACCGTTTGGTGTCTTCCAAATTTCTTTCTAGCGGTCCTTGTTCCAACCCACCGAAACCTTCGGTTGAAATACCACCGGTAAAAGAAATGGTAGCAAAATCTGCCAAATTGGCATCTATAGTGGCATTAGATGCCCAGCCGCCTTTGTTTTTCATTTCGGATAAGCGCAGTTCATTAAACCAATATTCCCCGCAAATATGCTGCCCTGTGGTATTGCGTACACCAACCATAATCACTTTGACATCGCCAAAATTAGGATTCCCTTTCATACCGATAATCAAACGGTTTGGTTTATTGGCGGCAGACGGGTCTAAATCAGCTTCATCGTAATATACCGGCAAGCTCGTTGTATTAATCGTATGATCTTTAATCATTTTGAGCTTGATTTTGTTTAACAACTCCAATTTTAAATCAATACGATTTTCGAGCGGCCAAATTTGCTCAGGATCGGAAGTACCAAAAGGTGTAACTTTTAAGGGAATTTGCACTTCGTAAAAATTATCGGTCAAATCGGAACCAAAACGAATAAATCCAATAGCTTCACCATCTTGTAAATCCGGTTGTCCATTGACACTTTCAGCATGAATAAACATTTCCAAACGCTTGTACTGTCGCATATCAACACTATTATATTTATATACGCCACGAGCATCTTTAGGTTCCAGATTACAAACTTTTAAAGATAAAGACTGTTCATTTTGACGTACTTGCGAATTTTGTTGATAGATCTCTTCGCGTTCAATGCCGGGGGGCAATACATAAGGTATAGGCTGACGTGCCGCATTGTCTTGAATACTGACAGCAGCAGTTTCAACCGATGTATTGTCATCATCCGGATTAGGATCAGCAGGATCTAAAGTCAAACGGAATTTTTTCCAATCGGCACGTACCAAATTCAGAGAAGCAAACCTTAAGGTTAGTTGGTCATCGGTAAAACCGGTGAGATACATCCGCATAAATTTAATAGACCTAAAGTCTGAAATACTACCTTGAATGCTCGTATATTGATGTACCGGAATTTTAAATTGAATCCATCGTGACGTCTGTTGATTACCATTAGGCAAAGTAACCGTAGATTCTTTAATATCAGCTACATACGGGTCGTTAACTGTCAAGCCGGGTTTGATATCCAAAGCATATTCGTAGTAGCTTTCTATAGTATTCATCGATTGGTCACGGTCAATATCTTCAACATCAGGAAAAGTATTGTTACCGGTAACGCCATTATTGGTATTGTTATTAGCAGCATCAATAGGCGTATTGCCTTCGGTACCGTTAAAGTCTTTGTAGCGTTGTACAATATCGCCGGATACGTCCATATAATTTACATAATCGTCTGCCGCAGGGTCATCTTGAAAACGACTTCTCAAATTTGCAGGCAAACTGTTGAGATAATTGCCAAAAAAGCTTTGTTCTCTTGCATCAGGCAAACCATCAAATCCAACATCTTGATTTGGTCGTTCATCAGGATCATTAGAGAAAGCATATACAATAGATTGATGGGTCGGTACCCTTGCCAAATTAGTCATCACAACATTGGTATCGGTCCCATCACCGGGCAAACCGTTTTCATATTGTTTGCGTCCGTCAAACAAAATATCTTCGGACATATACCCCAAATCAATATACAATTTGCCTCCGGCAGGCGGATTAGGATTGTTGTAGTAAGGGTCCATGACCCACATCTCGATATATTCGACATTGGCTTGTTCAAAATCATTAGTTTGCAGATACCGCATAATACCACCCCAACGTTGCTCAGGATGCAATAAGTTTCCCGTGTTGGGGTCTAAATTAGTATCAAAATTATAAGGTCCGCGTTCTTTGGGGAAGAACGTTAGGTTTAACGGATGCACTACGGTAGGATAACCGGCAGGGACATCTTGGTCAAAAATTTCTTTAATACTGATTTGTCGTACAGCTTCCTGTGATAAATCATCTTGTGTGATATCAGTTGGCGGATTGGTGTAAAAAATAGGGTCCACTGTGTACCAAGCCAATTTGGCTCTGTTTTTTCCGGAATCTAAATTATCCAATTGCTGCGACTCGGGGAAACGTGCCGGAACAGATGAGAGATGCCAAGCGTAATAAGAGCGTAAATCGATAAAATTTTGAGATGATTCAAAGTCTTCAATATATGTAGTACTTCGTCCGTTGACATCAGACACATCTGCTAATCCGGGAAACAAGTAAGCCGCTTCCGCTTTAACGGAAAAATTACTTTCGGCATCGGATTTTACATTGGGTAAACGGTTAACCAACCGGGTTAAAAACGGTGCTTTGGTTGAAAATTGACCATTAAATCCAACTAATTTGTTGTTGAGTGGTTCGTAGCCGTAATTGGCTTTCCAGCTCAATGGTTTTTCTTTAAAAGACATATAAGTTGCCCCTAAACTAAAATCTTTACTGAATTTATGCTCAATATCTATACCTGTAAAAACTTTGGTCGTTTGTTGAAAAATAGAATTTTGTTCAACTGACACTTGAATCGGAATATTGGCTTGAGAAATAGACGGATTGATAATATTGACCCGTCCGATTTGATAATTGACCACGTAATCAATCCCTTCTACTAAGGTACGTCCACCGGCAGTTACCGTTACCGAACCACGCGGAATATTAAAGCCACCGATAGGAATACCACCGCCACCGGCAGTTTTGTATTGTCCTTTTAAAACAAATTTGTTTTTATCGGTAAATTGTTCTGCCTGCGTTTGAGACATAACATACAGTTCTTTGTAAACGTAATGCTTTTGGTTTTGATTCCAAGTCGTCGGGTCGTCATAGTTTTCATTCCCTAATTTGAGTTTATTAAATAAATATTTTCCAAAAGGCTCAGTAGATGTAAAAATAACCCGTCCTTCACGTGCATCAATAGTTATCCCCGGAATAAAATCGAAAAAACCATCACCTTTAGGTTGTGGGTCACCTTGTGCCGTGAGCCGGTCCATATTAAACACGTTGAGCAAAATCCGCTGTTTCACATCGTTTGGCAAAGGCGTACCATTAACTGAGGTAATATAATTTAATGGTGTCGGATTGACATACAATATATTGAGCCGGAAATCATTTTGGTCAATATCAAATGCGTTTAAAGGATAGATATTTTTCATCATCAAATCCCAATCAGGTTCTTGGGTACTAACCATATTACTTTTTAACAACTTAACAATCAAGGTTTGCGGATAAACAATTCCGTTATCTGAGAACTCCCCTACTCTATATACTTGTCCATTAATAGTATATTCAAAGGCAACAGCAAGGACTTCATCGGCATTGAGTTTTTGTTTCAAAGTAATATACCCCAGCTGTGGATGTAAGGTGTATTGAGTAGAATCTAACTTTACCGTATTTTCCATGGATACATAATCGGTACCGTTGGTTACATTGACACCATTAAAACCTTGTGACACAGAAAAAATATCGCGAATGTTTGAATTGAGCAAACCGCCGTTGTCAATTAATGCCGGGTCAAATTTATTAACCGAATTATCCGGTGGTGCTGTAGCATTTATAACAAATCCCGCCGGAGGATTATCCAAACCTATTTTGTAGTTTTCACCCAAATCTTGTAAAGCAACAATATTCCGGATGTTTTCGGTTTGTGTACTACGATTGGTTTTCCAAACTTCAATGCGCGTAATACGTGCCGTACTGTTGATAAACGGATAATTCTTAACCGCTTCAGTATAATGATCTCTAAAATATTGTGCCAAGAAATAGTGCCGGTTGTCTTCGTATTGCAAGATGGGCTGCTCAAATTTTTGTACGACCTTATCACCTTGTGCCTGAATGGTTTTGGTGCCTGATTTTTGTTCGGCAACAACTGCCGTTATATAAGTTTTACCAAAACGCAACTCGGTTTTAAGCCCAAATAAACTTTGCGCTCCGTGAATCAAACTGTTTTGGGTTTTCATACTGACATTACCCAGCTCAATATTTTGCAGTATATCATCCTCGGTCGGAGTGTAATTTAATTTTATTTGATTATTAAAATCAAAGGTAGATTGGGTATCGTAATTTAAATCTAAATCAAGACGGGTACCGATTTTCCCTTTCAATCCCATACTGATTTTCTGGTCAAAATCAAATGCTAAATTAGACCGGTTTTTGATAGGCAGCGACGGATTGTCACGCTTGGTATAACGCAATCCTAAATCGATACTAAAATTTCCTTTGGGTTGAATATTGATGGTTCTTCCACCGAACACACTTTCAAAAAACTTGGAATTGACATAATAAGTTGGTAACAAATCCTTACGTTTTTTCTTAGCTTCTTCCGAATTGCCGGATATTGCCTGATTGCGATCTTTAAAGTTTTGATTCATTTTTTCTTTCAAAACCCGCTTGTAATATTGCTCAGGTGTTAAGACCCACGGGTATGCCAGATTATAACTACCGACTTTTTTATTGAAATAAAACAAATTGGTTTTAGGATCGTAAGTATATAAACTTTGAATACTGTTTGGGTCGGGCAATTGAACCGCAGCCTGATTAATCTGTTGTCGTAAAGTATCCTGTTGTGTCTGAGGATTATTTTGAGCTTGTATTTTTAAAGGTAAAGTCCCAAGAAAAAATAAGCCAAATAATATGTAAAATGAAAAATGCTTTTTCATCTGTTTATTTTTTTATTTTAACATCAATGTCAGATGTAACTTTTGATGATTAAAATAAACAATTCTACCGACAAAAGTCGGTGCAGGCTTTGTGTGTTTAATAATTATTTTAACCATATCTGTTTCATTGAATGTTTTTTATTAGAAATTAAAAACGTTTAAGCGCTTCTTTTATTGTTTTTTCCAGACTAATTTCCGGATTTTCTTTCAGTATTTGTTCTATTATTTTTTCACTGCGTTTTTTAGGGAATCCTAAAGCTTCTAATGCCGATAAAGCTTCATCTTTAAGAGGAGAAACAGTAGATATCTTATCGGTTTCGGGACTAATATCGTAAGTTTTTAAAATCTTATCTTTCAATTCGATAATAGCTCTTTGAGCTGTTTTAGCACCAATGCCTTTAATCGCTTTTAAAGCCACCACATCTTCATTGGCTATGACTTGCTGTACTTCTTTAGACGTCATAGCTGATAAAATCAACAAAGCGGTATTGGCACCGATACCCGAAACGGAAATCAATAATTTGAATATTTCACGCTCAAGCGGGTCGAAAAAACCATATAACAAATGCGCATCATCTCTGATAATCTGCAAAGTATATAACAATAAATCTTCTTCCGGATTTATTTTTGTATATGTATTTAGCGAAATAGCAATATGATACCCGATATCGTGATTGTCAATAATGACATAAGTAGGCGTCAAGTCAAAAACTTTCCCTTTGACAAATGAAATCATATATAAAATATTTGTTCAAATGTATGAAAAAATGTTAAAAGTTAGTAAGTTAAAGATATTGTATTAAAATAATCTTTAAAAATGCCATATCACCCCCTACTTTTCGGGCAAATGAATATTAGCCGATATAAATCTGTCGGCTTAGCTTGGAAAGTAAAAAATAAAAAAATAAAATTATAGCTCTTTGGCTTTCAATTAAAATTACAAATTGTCTTAAAATCTCCCCCCTTTATGTTCATCTTGCCATTTGTTGAGCTCATTCCATTTGTTTTCAGCTGCCAATTTGGCTTGGAACGGCCAACTCTCAGGATTATGAACTTTATAATTAGGACCGGCTTTATCAAGTATCGCTTGTATAAAACTGACTTCCGTTTTAGACAAGTCATCCCATGTATATATTTCGGCTTCAAACAAGAGTTGTTCTATTTTAGGACCGATGCCTTCTACAACTTTCAGATCGTCTTTTTTAGCCGGTTTTTTCTTTTTGGGAACTGCTGCCAATTTTAAAGCATCTCTATTTTTTTGGCATTCGTCAAGAGTTGCTTGCAGTTTGTTTATATCATTTTGTTTGATATCCAATTGATTTTTTAACAAATCATATTTATGCGCCCAATCCTCACCACTCTTATTTTGAGAAGTTTTTGATTTGTCTATAAAATAGCGCAATAAATAACCCAAAATAAAGGCTACTAATAGCATTAATATAATTTCTAAAACGGCATCACTTTTACCGTATGATTCTGAAGTGCTGAATAATCCGCTGACTAATATTTGCATAACTTTTTATTTTTTGATGTAACTAATTTCTACTCTACGATTTTTTTGTCTGCCTTCAGGTGTGGCATTATCAGCAATCGGCTGATTTTTACCTTCGGACTTTGTTATAATTCTCTTGGCATCAATACCTTTACGGATTAACCAATTTTTAATCCGGTTGGCACGTTTCAATCCTAATAATTTATTGGACACAGCATTACCGACATTATCGGTATGCCCGACAATCAAAATGTTTATATCTGGATGATTTTTCATGTTGTTAACAACAGCGTCCATATAAGATACAATGGCTTTATTTTTAATTTCCTTGGTAGAATTATAAGGGAAATAAATAATTGTTTTTTGACCTTGTTCTTTTACAAAATCATTGTCGACTAACCATTTGATCCAATTTTTATCATATTCAATAAAATCAGGTGATAAACTACTTGAAGAATTAATTAACTTAGCTTGTGTCTTAATCAAACTATCGGCAATAGTTCCCGACAATAACTTTTTAAGTGCTTCTGCTCTCGCCATTCCTAAGTTATCAAAATTAGTCGGGTTGGATTCACCGGCATAATAAGGTCCTTCAATATGCAATTTTTTACCTTCGGCTTGTAATTGCTTAAGTGACTTAACTTCCGCTTGCCATTGAAGCGTATCGTTGATAACGGGTTCGGATTGGTTTCGTAAAAAATAAAGTAGGGAATGCTTTATTTTCTTAACGCTTACTTGTTGTTGGGATTTATTATTATCGACTGTAACCCTTTGTGTAGGTGTTTGCTCACAAAAACCCTTAATTTTACAGACATACCAATATGTACTGCCCGAACCCCAAATCAAGAATAAAAACAGTATTAATAGCGATTTTGAATTCATATTTAAAATCTTTAATTAGTCTAATATAGAATAGTTTAGGAAGTAAAATTATTAACTTTTTGTTAAAAAACAAAATATTTTAAAAAATAATTCAAATAAATGGAAAAATCTATCAGAATATCAAATTTAAACACATCGGCATTTAAAATAAATGAATATTTTTTCTTAATTTTTCTTACATAAATGATTTTACGAAATATTTTGGCTTTATTACTTTTGTATAAATTTTTAAATCCAAATGTTTTTATTAAAATCTCATAAAATTGCATTTCCACCGGTAAGTTTGGCCAACAATGACGGGCTTTTGGCTATTGGTGGTGATTTATCGCTTGAGCGCTTAATTGAAGCTTACCGAAATGGGATTTTTCCTTGGTACAATGAAGAAGATGAGATAATGTGGTGGGCGCCTGACCCCAGAATGGTTTTGTTCCCTAAAGATATAAAAGTTTCCAAAAGTATGCGTTCTTTTATACGTAAATCCAATTATAAAATTACGCAAAATAATGCTTTTGAAGCGGTTATAAAAAATTGTGCCAGTGTCCATCGTAAAAATGATTCCGGCACTTGGTTACACTCGGAAATGCAAGATGCTTATATCAACTTATATAAAAACGGCAGAGCATTTTCCATTGAAGTATGGAATAAAAACAATCAGTTGGTAGGCGGATTATACGTGGTTAAATCCAACGATAAAGTTTGGTCCGGCGAAAGTATGTTTCACAAAGAAGCCAATACCTCTAAATTGGCTTTTATTCATCTGGCAAAATTGGCTGAAGAACATAATATATCAGTCATTGATTGCCAACTTTATACCGATCATCTGGCAAGTTTGGGAGCTCGTGAAATTCCTCGTATAGATTTTATGAAATATTTCCAATAAAAAACCGTCCTTTTCGGACGGTTTGTAAAAAATTAAATATGAATTAATTTTATTTATTAGATTGGATAACCGGACTGCCGGTTTTACGTTGTAGATTAATGGCGTTGGGATCTACTACTTTTCCTTTGATTTTCAGAATAACAACATTATTGGTGGCATTAGAATAAACCGTAATCGTTTTTCTAAACGGACCGGCACGATGTGTGTTGTATTTAACTACAATTTTATCTGACTTTCCGGGCATAATAGGTTGAGTGGGTTTGCTAGGCACCGTACAACCGCAAGATGATTTAACCCGATTGATAAACAAAGGAGCATCTCCGGTATTGGTAAATTCAAACACTCTGGTACCGTCAGCATTTTTATTGATAGTACCATAATCAATTTCGGTTTGTTTAAATTCGATTTTGGCTTTTTTATCTTGAGAAAAGCCTTGAAAACCAATAAAAACTAATAGTAAAAGGATAATTTTTTTCATGATTAATAGATTTAATGTGATGTCAAATTTAGAATAAATTTTTAATCAATTGTTATTTTACAATGTTTTTTTTAATCTATTTAATGACTTCACAATTTTTATGCCAAAAAGAAATTGATTTTCAAAGCAAATTAGTTTAATCAAAACTATATAATTTCATCCGGAGTTAATCAATCAAATCAAAACCTAAGAAATGTTGTAAAACTTCCGGCACTTTAATCCCTTTTTCGGTTTGGTTGTTTTCAAGCAATGCCGCTACCACTCTAGGCAAAGCAAGCGAACTACCGTTTAAGGTATGTGCCAAGCGTTTTTTACCATCTTTGTCTTTAAATCGTAATTTTAAACGATTGGCTTGAAAAGTCTCAAAATTAGAAACCGAGCTTACCTCCAACCAACGTTTTTGGGCAGCTGACCAAACTTCAAAATCATAAGTTAATGCCGATGTAAAGCCCAAGTCGCCACCACATAAGCGCACAATCCTAAATGGCAAGCCGAGTTCTATCAAAATTTGCTTAACATGCTCAACCATTTCGTCTAAAGCCTTATATGAGTTGTCAGGGTGTTCTAACCTAACAATTTCCACTTTATCAAACTGATGCAAACGGTTCAAACCTCGTACATGCGCGCCGTAAGAGCCGGCTTCACGACGGAAACAAGGGGTATAAGCGGTGTTTTTAATAGGAAAATCAGAAGCTTTTAACATCACATCACGGTACAGGTTAGTCACCGGCACTTCTGCAGTCGGGATAAGGTATAAATTATCGCGTTCTACAACATACATTTGACCTTCTTTGTCGGGTAACTGACCGGTTCCGTAACCTGATGCTTCGTTAATCAAATGCGGCACTTGCATTTCTCGATAGCCGGCGGCTTCGTTTTTGTCGAGAAAATAATTAATCAGTGCCCGTTGCAACTTGGCGCCTTTGCCTTTGTAAACCGGAAAACCGGCACCGGTGATTTTATTACCTAAATCAAAATCGATTATATCATACTTTTTAGCTAGCTCCCAATGCGGCAAAGCATCGTCGGGCATGTGTAAAATATCGCCATGTTCAAAAACAACTTCGTTGTCGGCTTCATCTTTACCAAAAGGCACCAACGGATTAGGTACATTAGGAATTAGATATAACACTTCTTGCAATTCGGATTTGGTTTGTTCCAATTGCTCCGACAATTGCTTGATTTGTTCCTTGATTTGTGTAGTTTTTTGTTTTAAAAGTTCAGCTTTTTGTGACTCGCCGCTTTTATAAAGTTGCCCGATTTCTTTGGAAAGCTTGTTCATTTCAGCCAACAACGTATCGTTTTCCGTTTGTGTTTTTTTTCGCAAATCGTCAAGTGCAACGGCTTTGTCAATGACTTCAGTTGCATCAAAATTGCGTTTTTTCATCGCTTCGATGATAACATCTCTTTCTGCTCTGATTCGGTTAATCTGTAACATAATCCGGTTTTATTAGGGTAATTATTTATTTAAAAGGGCAAACTTACTCCGAAAAAAAAAGATTTACAAATTAATTATTGATGATGTGGTTATTTGAGGAATTGATGTCCGATGCCGGGTGTCTGATGTCCGATGTCATTTCGATACCGACTTTTGTCGGGAGAGAAATCTCAATTTCACACTCGGTACTCTGCATTTCGCACTTTCCACATTGTCGCTTCGCACTTTTTCGCTTTCCGCTTTCCACTAAATTAGTACCCCTCCACATCATCATCTTTATTACGGCTGTCGCCAGCCCCTTCGAGTTTGCCGTTTTTGGCTAAAATTGCTTTGACAATACCCATATATTTAACTTGCTTGAGCTTATGTCCGGCTTGTTTTAAACTATCCATCACCTGTTTATCAAAACATTTTTTTTCATACATAATATAATCCGGTAAAAACTGATGATGAAAACGTTTGGCTTGTACGGCATCATACATATTCATGTCAAAATCGACCACATTTAATATTGTTTGAAAAACCGAAGTGATAATGGTTGAACCGCCGGGGGTACCTAAAACCATAAATACTTGATCATCTTTGGTAACGATTGTTGGCGTCATCGAACTCAACATGCGTTTGCGCGGCGCAATGGCATTGGCTTCGGCACCAATTAAACCGAATTGATTCGGAACGCCGGGCTTAGCGCTAAAATCATCCATTTCGTTGTTGAGAAAAAAGCCGTAACCGTCCACAATGACTTTTGAACCGTAATTGGAATTTAAAGTAGTTGTACAAGAAACCGCCATCCGGTTTTTATCAATGATAGAAATATGGGTCGTTTCAAAACTTTCTTTATGCAGTTCAAATTTGCCGGCAAAAATATGATTGCTCGGTGTGGCTTTATACATCTCAAAATCTGCCATACGTTGTTGCAAATACTTATCGTCCAGAAGTGTATCAACAGGCACGGGATAAAAATCACTGTCGCCCAGATATTTAGCACGGTCGGCATACACGCGTTTTTCAGCTTCTACCATTACATGTGTGGTTTTATAAGAATGAAAGCCCCATTGTTTGATGGGATATTGTGAAACTATTTTAAGCAACTGTCCCAAAGCAATTCCGCCACTTGATGGCGGTGGCATCGAAATCACTTCATAATTTTTATATGGAACAATAATAGGTTTTCTAAATTTAGCTGTATAGTTTTTTAAATCTTCCACTTTGATGATACCACCGCTTTTAGTCACTTTATCGACTATGGCTTGCGCTACCTGTCCTTCATAAAAAGCTTTAGCCCCTTGTTTGGCAATTAATTGCAAGGTTTTAGCCAGTTGCGGTTGTGTTAAGATGTCACCTTTGAGCCATCGGTCTTTAATAAAAGTTTTATTGTCAGGGTTCCATTTCAAAAAATCATCATGAAATTTATTGAGCCGGTGTGCTTCGGTTTCTGAAACCGGAAAGCCTTTTTGAGCCAATTCAATAGCCGGTTGTACCAATTTTGACCAATCTTTGAGTTGTCCGTATTCTTGCCAAGCGGCATACAAGCCGGCAACCGTTCCGGGTACCCCAACCGCCAAACCACCGTTGCGACTCAAGCCATCGATAACATTGCCGTTCTTGTCAAGATACAAATCTTTATGGGCTTTGAGCGGTGCCGTTTCACGATAATCCAAAGCTATTGCTTCACCTTCGGGTGTCCGGATAATCATAAAGCCACCGCCACCCAAATTACCGGCACGTGGGTAAACCACTGCCAAAGCAAAGTTGGTTGCAACCATAGCATCTACGGCATTACCGCCTTGTTTTAATATTTTGATGCCAATTTTAGAAGCAAGCGGATGTGCCGAAACCACCATTGCTGTATCTGTAACCAAATGTTGTTGTGGCTTGATTAAACTATTATTTTGCTTGCAAGAAAAAAATAATATACTCAATAAACTTATCAGGAATAGTTTTTGCATAACTTTTGAATTAATTGGGCTAAATATAAAATTTTATTTTTAATTTCGAACCAAATTCAAGTGAATATTTATGAAAAAAATAGTTTTCTTTGTTATGTTATCCGGACTTTCCTTAATGGTTTTCGCTCAAAAAAAGCAATTAAACATTTACGGTTTACCTGTTGATACGCTAAAAACCATGGTACAAAAACATCCTAAATATTTTGAACATCTCAAAAATCTATGGCTTAAACAGCCGGAAAAAATAAAAGAAGATGAGTTGATGTTACTCTATTACGGTAGTGTTTTTATGAAAAATTACGAACCGGTAAAAGAAGATAAAGCTGTGGAACGCATTGCCAAACTCATGGCAGAATTTGATTTTCAAAATGCCATCAAAGAAGGTAAGAAATTGCTACAAGTCTATCCGTTAAACAGCCGGCTGTATTTACTATTGGGGTATGCTCATAAAAAAATCGGGATACGTCAAAAATCTAAATTTTATTACAAAAAATATGGCGATTTAATACGCATACCATTATATAGTGGTACCGGTAAAAATTTTGATAAAGC
>Ga0256832_1002239_pt1 | contig 13240 bp, 12 predicted proteins | sample 134614metaG_FD_190534 | JGI IMG/M metagenome (GOLD analysis project Ga0256832, IMG submission 190534) | Hydrothermal vent microbial communities from Lau Basin, Pacific Ocean - 134-614 | ecosystem: Environmental > Aquatic > Marine > Hydrothermal vents | place: Pacific Ocean: Lau Basin | collected... | reverse complement strand
GTTTTGGCGAACTGATTTTACCAGCCATTGGTGGTGCTATCCTATTTCTAATTCGCTTTACTTTGTTGCTTAGCTCGGCATGTCTGGCCCTCGAATTGTTAACATAACGTTATTCCCGATAATGTCTATTGGCGAGCAAAAGCTCGCCGTGGAATACGTCCCTAACAATGCTGGTTATGAAAGCTTGGTAAAAGCCTATCCGCTGGCCCGTAAAGCGGGAAAGTCGGTTGTCCGATACATTTTAGAGCGCAGTCATGACGTGTAGCCCATTTCACGCCGTCAAGCCTTGACGCTTGCCGTTGGCAGGCTGGGAGTATGAAAGATGACATCGGATTGCACAACCATCTATCTTGTACGGCACGCCCATGCGGATTGGGAGCCCGATGAAAACCGCCCACTCTCAAAACGAGGGCGCGAGGACGCCAAAGCGGTTGGCCATATTTTAGAGCAGTTCCCAATCGATGCGATTTACGCCAGCCCGTATCGGCGGGCGTACGAGACGGTGGAGCCGCTGGCGCACGCGTTGGGTTTGGAAATCAAAATAGAGCCCGACCTGCGAGAGCGGGCGTTGGGGCGAATACAGCCAGAAATGTTTGTGGCCGCGGTAAAAAAGACCTGGGATGACCCAATGTTTTCGCACCCGGGCGGAGAAACGAATCTTGCAGCGCAAAAGCGGGGGCTGGCTGTGTTGAATAGAGTGAGGAGGACGCCCGGGCAAAGCCAGATTGTGCTTTCCACGCACGGGGTTATGATGACGTTGCTTTTGCAGTCTTTCGACTCATCGCTTGGCTTCGCCTTCTGGGCATCGTTGTCCATGCCAGATATTTACGCAGTTGAATTTTGCAACGGCGGTCGCATACAAATCAGAAGGATATGGCACGGGAGTGCAAAATCCGCCAAATTGGGCTATACTGGAACCGTGGTGCAATTGTAGAAGCCTGCGAGCGGCTTTTACTGCCCGCCCAGGCGAAATGACAACCTATCGAGAAAGGAGATGTATGATGAATCACGCACGGCCGACGCTTCTTGGCGTCACCGTCAAAACGCTCGTGACCCACACCGTCACGTATTTCATCGTGGGGCTGCTGGCGTCATTGCTCCTCGACTACGCGCGCTTTTTCTCTGAATCCAGCCTCAACCTCATCATGCGGCCAACAAGCGATCCGTGGGTGATGGCGGGCCCACTGTTCCAGCCTGTCAGGGGGATTCTGTTCGGGATTGTGTTTTATCTGCTGCGGGAGCCCTTCTTCGAGAAAAAGAACGGCTGGCTGGTCATGTGGCTCGTGCTGGTGTTGGTGGGGATCATCGGGGTGTTCGGGCCCGCGCCTGGCTCGGTGGAAGGGATGATCTACACGGTGTTCCCACTCTCGGTTCATCTGAGAAGCCTGCCGGAGCTTCTCCTCCAATCGCTGTTCCTGTCGCTGCTCCTGTTCTATTGGGTGAATCATCCAGAGAAAAGATGGCTCAACTGGGTGATGGGGATTGCATTCGTGATTGTGATGACGCTGCCTCTGCTCGGGTTGCTTGCTGGGGCGGCAGCGTAAGGCCTGGTTCGACTGGCGAAGGGTGTGTCCCAATTTTTTGGCGAGCACTTGCCGAGTAAACCCGGGCTCCTGGTTGACTGACTACAGTCTAAGGCCATCCGGTTCCGCAAAACTTTCCCCAAGAGACCATGTGCTCCCTCCCCTGAAAACGAGCGGAGCGAGTTTCGGGGGAGGGCTGGGGAGGGGGCAAAAAGACATGGCAAACGCATATGCAACGTTTTGTCAGTCGGCCAGCCCAAACTCTGTTGCCACCTCCCGAAGGTCATCTGCGGTGCCAATTATCTGGGACGTACCCCTGGCGAACTGGCGAAAGTAACACTTGACCGGGTTTCGCCATCTGGTATAATGGAATGTACGTTGGCTTGCCACGCAAAATCCACTTCAGGAGGCGAACGATGACGCTTCATGGCGATGTCAGCGATTTTCTCGCCATTGCCGAAGTGGCCGACGCTACAACGAAGTGGCTGGCCATGCATTTGCAAACCGATGTGGCCGCGGCCCGACCACGCGGGGGGCGGGATCGCGTCTCCCTGACCATCCTGCAACAGGCCCGCGACTATCTGGCTCAGGTGCGGGAGGGGTTCGTGCTCAGCGTGCGCGCGGGCCAGGTCAGCGATAGCAGCGAGATGCGTTATCTGCTGGAGCGCGTCTTGCTGGATTGGGACGCGTTGAGCCGGGAGCTGGGACTGGCGCTGGAGAGTGAGACCGAGGTCGAGTTCGATCGGGCGCTGGAGCGCGTACGCGGCCAGCTTCTGGCTTTTGGCATGGCGCTGGTCGCGTTGGCGGCCCTGCCCCGCCTGCCTTCCGAATCGGTCACCTTCCCCCACAGCTACAACAAGCCCCCCACCTACGCCGACATCCCCGCGCCCGTCACGCCAGGCCAGGTGCTGGATCGCATCGAGGAGATGGAGGGGATGGTGTGGCAGTTCGCCCGCGGGCGCTGGGGCGATCTCCTGAGGCGGCGATACGGGCCTCTGCGCCGCACCTACGGCTTCTTCGAGACCAGCGCTTTGCTGGCCGGGGAGCACGCCCGCCGCTTTACCTCCACCAGTCTTTGAGGGAACGCGGGTCCATAAACCGTCCCGTGTCGCGGATGGCGACGCCCGGCGGCGTCTCCATCGCCCGGGCAAAGGGCTGGCCCGAGTGCAGTGCGGGCAGCTCCGCGCGGCCCGCCGCGTCCAGACGCCGATACAGCGCCAGCAGGTCGGGATCGACGCACACGTTCTCCAAATGCAGGGTGTAACCCCAGACGACGTTATCCTCCCGCGTGTACTTCAGGGTGATGCGATGGCGCTCGGCGTACAGCACCAGCGCCTCGAAGCCCTGGCCCAAATCATAGCCGGAATTGGGCAGATAGAGGCGCTCATCGGGCTGCGCGTCCACCCAAATCAGGGTGACGGGCGGGTCGGCGATGGGCTCCCCGTGACGATCCTGCGCCCAATCCCATGTATTCACCCGGCTGACGGCCTCGATAGGGGGCTGGCGGGCCGGAGCGAAGAGGGTGCTGAGCAGAGGCGCGTCGGGATCGGTGGGGCCATTGATCCAGATGTAGCTGGCCGGGGCGGTGGCGGGCGCGTAGCCGCGCAGGGCCAGGTTGAGGTCAGGATGTTGGGCCGCGGGCCGGTCGGTGGGCGGCGGCTCCACGGTCAGCGCCTGATAGGTCGCGCCCGTGCGCTCGCATAATGCGCTCGCGGGCAGCGTCAGGGGCAGGAAAACGCGGTAGGGTGGGCCGCCTTCCTGGGCCCGGACGACGCTGCTGGCTCCCAGCCACGCGGCCAGGGCCAGCAGCAGGGGCAGCAGCTTGGAGAGGATGCTTTTGTTCAAACGACGTTCTTCTCGGGGTGGAGTTCCTGGGTCAGGAAACGTTCGTAGCGCAGGGGATCGATATTCACCGTCTGCGCCCGACCATCCAGAATCTCCTCGGCCATCAGCAGCCCGCACACGGGCCCGTGCATGAAGCCATGTCCGCTGAAGCCGGTGCATGTGTAGAAGCCCTCCAGGGGCAGCTTGCCGATGATGGCCTGGTGGTCGGGAGTGACTTCGTATAGCCCAGCCCACTGGGTAAGCAGTTGGGCCTGCTCCAGCAAGGGGAAGCGCTCGATGGCTTTCTCCAGGTGATAGAGGGTCCAGTTCTGATCCACCTCCTCCTTCTCGCCGGGCGTCTCGTTGGGATTGGACATGCCGGTGAGAATGCCGCCGCTTTCGTAGTGGAAGTAGAGGCTTTGAGCGAAGTCGATGATGAAGGGCATGTCGCGGGGGATGCCCATGGGACGGGTGACCACGATCTGGCGGCGGAGAGGGACGACGGGCAGGTCGAAGTCCGCGGTGGCGGCCAGCTTGCCCGACCACGGGCCCGCGGTGAGCAGGGTGACGCCCGCCTCGATGCGCTGGCCGTCTGCGGTCTCCACGCCGATGATGCGGTCACCCTGGCGCAGAATGCGGCGCACAGGCGTGTGGGTGCGAATCTCTACACCCAGGCGGCGGGCCTGCTTCGCGTAGCCTTGGACTATCGAGTTGGGGTCAGCCAACCCGTCACGGTAGTAATTCGTGCCGCCGATGATGGCCGGTTCTGCATCGAGATTCACCAGGGGCGCGCGGCGGGCGATTTCATCTCGATCTAGAATCTCGGTCTCGATGCCCAGGCTGTGCTGCAAGGCCACATTCTTCCGAAAGTCGGCCATCTGCTCCTCCGAACTAAGGAGGAAGAGGTAGCCCACGAAATGCAGGTCGATATCCTGCTCCATTTCTTCGGGAAAGCGCTCCATCATCTGGATGCTGAGGGTGGAGAGGCGGATGTTGACTTCGGTGGAGAACTGGTGACGGATGCCGCCCGCGCATTTGCCCGTGGCGCCCTGGCCCAGGAAGGGCTGTTTTTCCAGCAGGAGGATGCGGCCCGCGCCGCGGCGGGCCAGGTGATAGGCGGCGCTGGCTCCCATGACGCCGCCGCCAATGATGAGGATGTCGGGGTGTTGGTGCATGGTGCTCATGATTGGGTATCCGTGGAGAGTGAAGCAAGGGAGGAACGATAGTGCATATCGGCGACAATGCCTTCGTGGTCGCTGAGGCGAAAATTGTCGGAGGTAACGGCGGGCAACGCCCACACGCGTTCAGAGCTCAGTTCGGGGCTGAGCGCGATGTGGTCAACAGTGGCGTGATGGGTTTCGGGCAGGGGGCCCGATGTGATCACCGAGAGTTCGTGCGCGTCCAGGAGGTTATGGAGCGCTTGAGAGACCCGTTTGGGCATGTAGGAAGGGGGAATGCGTTGGTTGAAATCCCCGGTCATCACCAGGGGATGGGTGGCGATGGCGGGAAGGCATTTTGTCAGGCCCTTCAGGTGGCGCAGATGGTCTTCCCACACGGCCCGGTTGCGATGTCCTGTGCTGACATGGGCGTGTCGCCAGGGGATGCACACGCCCACAAATCGCAGGTCACCCAACCGCGTGCGCGTGACGCCATCCACATATCGGCCCGGGGGCATGTCGGACGTTCGTTCCGGCGAGGCGTCGTGCCAGGAGAATTTGCTCCACAACAACACTTTTCGACGTCCCTCCTGGATGGGATAGCCGTAATCCGCTTCGGACGTGATGAGGTGTCCGAATTCAGGAAGGAAGTCGGTATATCCCTCGGTGATGCAAATGACGTCAGGGTCCAGCAAGTGGATGATCTCACGAATGATTTTCCCTCGTTTCGATCGAGGCGAAGCCCATGCTACATTCCAGTTGAGGAGGCGAAGGGTGTGTGCGGCAGTCATTTTGGCGTCAAACCGGACGGATGGGCAGGCCCGCGGCCAGGAGATAGGTCTTGAGGTCGGGGATGCTGAGCTGATGGAAGTGGAAGAGGCTGGCGGCTAGGGCCGCGTCCGCGCCGCCCGTGGTCAGGGCTTCGAGAAAATGCTCCGGTTTGCCCGCGCCGCCGCTGGCGACGACGGGCGCATTCACGGCCGCGCTCACCGCCCGCAGCAACGGGATATCGTAGCCGCTTTGCGCGCCATCCCGATCCATGCTGGTGAGCAGGATCTCGCCCGCGCCCCGGTCCACCGCTTCCTTCGCCCAGGCGACGACGTCCAGGCCCGTGGGCTTGCGCCCGCCGTGGGTAACCACTTCCCAGCGGTTCGGGCCGCGCTGGCGGGCGTCGACGGCCACAACGATGCACTGATTCCCGAACAGCGCCGCGCCCTGACCGATGAGATCGGGGTTTTTCACCGCAGCGGAGTTGATGCTGACCTTGTCCGCGCCCGCGGCCAGCATTTCGTACATATCGTCCACCGTGCGCAGGCCCCCGCCCACGGTGAAGGGAATGAACACCTGATCGGCCACGGCTCGCACCACCCGCCGCATGATGCCGCGGCGTTCGTGGGTGGCAGTGATATCCAGGAAGACGAGTTCGTCCGCGCCCTGGGCGTCATAGACCATGGCCTGCTCCACGGGATCGCCCGCGTCCCGCAGGTCGATGAAGTTGACGCCCTTGACCACGCGGCCATCTTTCACGTCAAGACAGGGAATGATGCGTTTGGCAAGCATGAGATTCAACCGCCAAAGCGGACGAAATGAAGGGCGGGGTCGGGGAGATCATCGCCCTTGACCAGATTGACCATGGATTCGGGATAGAAGCGGAAGCCGTAGGGGAGCAACGCCTGTCGGGCGAAATCGGAGCTCAAATCTACGGGCAGGCCGAACATATCCCGTCCGCGAGCATGCGCCCAAAAGCGGATATGCTCCAGAATCCAGAGATGGTCGGGGAGGGCGAGATCGGGATGGATGAGCAGCAGCTTGCCCTCGGCCCACGACGTTCCGGGAAAGAAGTAGGCCAGGGCCAGGGCGAAGAGGCGTTGGCCGCGCCAAAAGAGCAAGGTCTCGGCAAAATCCTTTTCCAGCGCCCAGGTCAACCAGGGCAGGTAATCCAGGCCCGGCATGATGCGCTGGCACAACACGCGCACCGCATCCTCCACCCATGCTCGCTCCTCTGTGCGGACGGTCTCGTAGGCGGTGGCGTAGAAGGGGGATCGGCCCGAAATGATGCTCGTGTTCGTTCCTCGATACGCATACACCGAAAGCCCTCGCAGGCGATAGCCCAGGCGCTGATAAAAGGCCAGGTTCGAGATGGCTGTGGGCCAGGTCATCAGGGCGATGGCGGTGACCCCGCGATGGGTGAGATAGGCTTCGGCGTCTGCGACGGCCTGCTGACCCAAGCCTCGCCCCTGGAAATGGGGATGGACGGCCAGGGTGTGGAACCAGCCCAGCCGCCCGTAGCTGCGGCACACGTTGAAGGCGACGATGTCGTTGTCGAGCAGCCCCACGCGCACGCCTTCGGGCTCCCGCTCGACATAACTTTCGATCTTGGCTTCCGCGTAATGCTGCCAGTGCCCCAGGCGGGTGTTGCCATACAGGCTGCGTCTTTGCGGCGCGTAGGCGGCGTCCACCAAATGGCTGGCCTGCGTGATCTCATCGGGGCGGATGGGGCGGAATGTGAGGCGCATGGGGGATAGTAATCAGTGATCAGTGATCAGTACTCAGTTCGACGGCGGGGGGATTGCGCTGATGTGGGATGAAAATGGCGGGGCGCGTAGTCCCGTAAACCGGTAGACCAGGAAACCAGGAAACCAGGGAAACCGGGTCGATTCGCTGACCCGCCCGGTCTCCCGGTCTCCCGGTTTCCCGCCTTTGTTTTCAAAGCAGTCTGACGGCGGGCAAGCCCGCGCCGATGCGGATGAAAATGCCTCGCGGCTGCGTTGGCGCGGGAAGCCAGGCACGTAATGCGTAATACGTGATGCGTAATGACCTCACGGATTACGGATTACGCTTCACGTCCGTCGCGGACTCGCCCAACATGGGCTTCGAGTTGCTTTTGCAAACCAACGCAACGCTATTTCCGGAACAGCGCCTGGGGCAAAGTGAATTGGCCTGTATAAAGGGCCTGTCCCACGATGACGCCTTCGACGCCGTCGGATGCATGGGAGCGCAGCGCCCGGATGTCATCCAGGGAGCTCACGCCGCCCGAGGCGATGACCTTGAGACCGCTGGCGCGGGCCAGTTCGACGCTGGCGGCGACGTTCACGCCCGCCAGCATCCCATCCCGGCTGATGTCGGTGTAGACCGCGCGCTGCACCCCGGCCTCGGCCATGGCCCGGGCCAGGTCCACCGCCCGCACGTCGCTGACGCTGAGCCAGCCGTGGGTGGCCACCCGACCATCCCGGGCGTCGATGCCGACGACGATGCGATCGGGCCCGAAGCGGGCCAGGGCGTCGTGCACCAAGTCGGGGCGCTGCACGGCGATGGTGCCCAGCACGACGCGCGTCGCGCCTAACCCCAACGCCAGCTCGATATCTTCCAGCGTGCGCAAACCACCCCCGAACTGGATGGGGACGTCCACAGCGGCCCGGATTTCCTCCAGGCGCTGGAGATTGATGGGACGTTGGGCGGCTTCTGCACGGACGCCGTCACCGAACGCGCCGTCCAGATTGACCACATGCAGCCAGGTCGCGCCCTGGGCGGCCCAATGTCGGGCCATGGCCGCGGGGTCGTCGCTGAAGACGGTCTCTGTGTTGGGATCGCCCTGACGCAGGCGCACACAGCGCCCGCGGCGTAGATCAATGGCGGGGAAAATCGTGAACATGGCTCCATCCTATCGCAAAAAAGCGCGGGCTTCAAGTTCCCGAGCCTAACCCGGACAAGCCGGAACCAAGAAGTTACACAGAGTTGCTCAGAGAAATCACAGAGTTGCACAGAGAGAAAATGATCGATGGATCTCTGTGAGCTCTGTGTGGCTCCAAAGCAGCTCAGTGAGCTCTGTGTAACTTTTAGCTCGCTGGGCTAAAATGTCACTGATAAGGTACTGCCGATCGTAGTGAGTTTGGCGAAACACGCTTCGCGGGTTATACTTTTTTCGTGAGCTTTGCGCCTCTTTCTCACGCCAGGTAAACGCATGAAGCTTTCTTCTGAGAAGCATGAACGCACCCGCGACGTGTATGAACGGCTTCCAGGTTTGCCCGAGCCGCCGCCAGTCCCGATTCCGCCCGTGGGCGATTTGCGCTCTCTCGAGCAGAAGGGGCTGAAGATCACGCCTACATCCCAGCGGATTGTCATGGCCGCCATGAAACTGTCGGGATTGGCGGGTTTTCAGGCGCGCCTGCCGCAGGATGTCTCCCAGCGATTGCGTCGCACCAACAACCGACTGCCCGGCCTCTTCGCACCGCCTCTCTCCGCCACCGCGGCTTTTCTGGACGACCCGCGCGGGCTGAGTCAACTGGAACGGGCGGCCGCGCTGGTCATGGGCGCTTACGACCTGTACAGGGCGCTGTATAGCGGCCATTTCGAGCCGGATCGCTACAAGGGCGAGCCTTTGGAAATGGGGCAGATGGCCAATCTCTTTGGAACGACCCTGGTCGTGGATGGCCGGGGCGCGCGGCTGTTCAAGACGACCAACGCCGCTTATTTCACCGTCATTGCTGGGGGACGCTATTTCATCCTGACCATCGATCCTGAGAGCGGGCCCGACTACGCCTCGATTCTGGCGGGGCTGCAAGCCATCGTCGAGACCGTGCGCCAAACGCCGCCTCCGGAAGACTATCTCTCGCCCGGGCCCATCACGGCCGGAACCAATCGCACTCAGCGTCGCGCCTTTCGGGCGCTGCGCAAGATTCCGGAAAACGTCCGCTCCCTCGACCTGCTTCAGCACAGCCTCTTCACCCTGGCCCTGGATCTGGACGCCGCACCCGGTTCGGTGGAAGAAGCGGCGCGGATGGCTCACAGCCAGCATTACGAAAACCGTTGGTTCCACAGCAGCCTGCAGCTGGTGGTCTTTGAGGACGCCCGAGCCTGCGCCGTCTTCAATTTTACGGCTTATCTGGATGGGAATGCGATGATGCGGGGCGGCGTGGAAATCTTCGAACGCTCGCTCCAATTCGAACCCGCTCCCGACCAGGAGGAGGCGACTCCGGACCGCGATCAGGTGCAGGCTCTGGGTTGGCAGGTCGATCCCCAATTCGTGGAGATGGCCCGACGCGATTACCAGCGCCTCATTTACGACGACCGGGCCACCTTCACCTTCCCGGGCGTGGGGCGATCCGCCTTCCAGGAACATGGGATGAGCGCCGTCCCCTCTTTCGTGCTGGCTCTGCTCATGGCCTCGCGGCGTCTGACGGGCGAAACGCCCAATATCATCCAGTTCCTGACCATGAACAAATTTTGCTGTATGGACCTGGAAACGGCCTGGGTGACCACGCCCGAGGTCATCAAATTCGTTGAGACCATGGACGACGAGGGCGTGGACAATGAAACGAAGATCGAATTGATGAAACAGGCCATCGAATCGCAACGCCAGGCCATGCGCCGCTCTCGTCGCGGCCTCTCGCTGATGCGAATCTACGACCTGTATATGCGGGACAGCGGGTTCTTTCGCAAGGTGTATGTGGTCTTCATTGCTCTGATCACCATTCTGATTTTGCGCATAATGGGTTTCTACCAGTCACCCGGTGGTCGCGATATCGTGATCTCCCATCCATCTGTCCATCCCGCAATCCCGGTGTTCGGGCGTCCTGGCGCCCGTCTGCCCTATGTCCGTTTCTTCGGTCTGCATTATCAAATGTTCGATGACAAAACCGTGGTCACATTCATGCCCGGCGTCAAATGGACGATTCCTAACGAGAAGCTGGCCCAGGAACTGGCATCGGATTTGAAACGACTGAAGGCGCTTCTCGAAAGCCGATGATCGCTTTTCTGCACGGGTGAGCTATCCTCTTCCTGCGATTTGACAATGGATCCCGAACTGAGTATAATGCCCGCCAACTTAAGAGATTTCACTCCTACTCACGTTTTTTCTTCGTAAATCGAATGTTCTTCGGCATCAGCCTGCTTGTCCTCGTTATTATTATTGAGCTCCTCGCTCTTATTAGCGGCCAGGAGCCGATACCGGTTGGACAGGAGGCGGATGCCCGACAACGAAGACGTTAGTCAGTATCCTACGACAAAGCAGAGGCCCTCTTCCAGCCGGGAGAGGGCTTTTTTTAATGGCCAACTGTCAATGGCTAATGGTCAATTGTCAACTCTCAGAGCGCAATGACCTTGGCGTTGGACATTGGACGTGGACATTGGACAACTTAAACCAGGCAATGAGGCCTTCAGCCGACCGTCGCACCCCGGCGGGACGTTGAGGGCCTTTCTTTTTTCATCCTTTCCCCACCCAGGAGAAGACCATGAAGCGAACAGGCGCACAAATCGTTTGGGAAGCGCTCATCCGCGAGGGCGTCACCACGGTGTTCGGACACCCCGGCGGCGCCATCCTTCCCGTGTACGATGCCATGCCCCAGTATCCGGTGCGGCACATTCTCGCCCGCCATGAGCAGGGCGCAGGCCACATGGCCGACGGCTACGCCCGCGTCACCGGCGATGTCGGCGTTGCCCTGGCCACCTCGGGCCCGGCCGCCACCAACCTGGTCACGGCGCTGGCCACGGCCATGATGGATTCCGTGCCCATCGTCGCCATCACCGGCCAGGTGCCCACCACCCTGCTGGGCAACGACGCCTTTCAGGAAACCGACGTCACCGGCGTCACGCAGGCCGTGACCAAGCACAACTACCTGGTCACCGATATTGATGATCTGGCCCGAATCATGAAAGAGGCCTTCCACATCGCCCGCACGGGCCGCCCAGGTCCTGTCCTCGTGGACATCTGTAAGGACGTTCTCAACGACGAGACCGAGTTCGCATATCCGGAGGAGGTGGATTTGCCTGGCTACCATCCTTACTTCGGGCTGGATGAGCAGGCGGTGGAGGCGGCCGCGGAGCTCATCAACAACGCTCATCGCCCGGTCATCATCGCCGGGCATGGCGTGCAGATGGCTCACGCCGAGAACGAGCTGCGCGAGCTGGCCGAACGGGCGCACATCCCCGTGGCCATGACCCTGCTGGGCCTGGGCGATATCCCCGAAACCCATCCCCTGAGCCTGGGCATGTGCGGGATGCACGGCGAGGCCCGGGCCAACAAGGCCATTCAAGAGAGCGACGTCCTCATCGGCATCGGCATGAGGTTTGATGATCGGGTCACGGGCGATCTGGACGCGTTCGCGCCCAACGCCAAGATCATCCATATCGAATTCGACCCGGCCGAGATCAACAAAAACGTGCCCGCGGATGTGGCCGTGCTGGGCGACGCCAAAGAGGCGCTTCAGGCGCTGATGGGCAAGGTGAAGCCCGCACAGCATAAAAACTGGATGGCGCAGATCGAGGAGTGGAACCGGGAATCTCAGGAGCTGGACATCCTCAACGCGGAGGTGGATGAGCTGATTCCGCCCATGGTCATGCGGGAATTGTGGCATGTGACGGAGGGTGATGCCATCGTGGTCAGCGACGTGGGGCAGCATCAAATGTGGGAGGCCCAGTACTTCCTACACGAGCGTCCCCGCCAATTGCTGACCAGCGGCGGTTTGGGCACCATGGGCTATGCCCTGCCCGCGGCCATCGGCGCGCATTACGCCGCGCCCGATGAAACCGTGTGGGCCGTGGTGGGCGATGGGGGCTTTCAGATGACCATCCAGGAGCTGGGCGTGCTCATGCAAGAGCGGGTTCCCGTCAAGATCGCCATCATCAACAACGGCTTCCTGGGCATGGTGCGGCAGTGGCAGGAGCTGTTCTACGAGAAGAATTACGCGGGCACGCCCATCCAGAGCCCCGACTACGTCAAACTGGCCGAGGCTTATGGCATCCCCGCCCGCCGCGTCACCGACCGCAAAGACGTGACCGCGGCTTTGCGAGAGGCCCAGGAGCACGACGGCCCCTTCCTCATCGAATTCCAGGTGAAGGAGGAAGTCAACGTCTATCCCATGGTGGCTCCGGGCGAAGCCATCGACAACCTGCTCCGCCGCCGCATCGTCCAGGGCCCCAGCGGCCTCCAACCCGCATGGTGACAATCTTTAGTCTTTGATCTTTGCCCCTCCTCCCCCAACGACAACGCCCTTTCTGAGCCTATCTGGCAAAGGAGCTCCCATTATGACCCACGACCCCTCGACCTTCAACAAACACACCATCATCGCCTGGCTGGAAGACAAGCCCGGCGTTCTCAGCCGGGTGCTGAGCCTCTTCCGCAGGCGCAATTTCAATATCGAAAATCTTTCGGTGGGGCACAGCGAAACGCCCGGCGTCAGCCGCCTCACCTTCACCGTCAATGGCGATGACCAGATGGTGGAGCAAGCCATCAAGCAGCTTTACAAGCTCGTCAACGTCCTGCGGGTGGAAGACGTGACCGAGAAGCCCGCGGTGCGCCGGGAAATGGCCCTCATCCGCGTGAAGGTGGACGCCAAAACCCGGCCCGAGGTCATGCAACTGGTGGACATCTATCGGGCCAGCATCATCGACGTGAGCATGGATTCGCTGGTGGTGCAGGCGGTGGGGCATGAATCCCGCCTGGACAGCCTCATCGACCTGCTCTCCAACTTCCCCATCACCGAAATGGTGCGCACCGGGCCCGTGGCCATGACCCGCGGCGCCGCGGGTAAGAATGGCAACGGCAAGCACGCCCGGCGCATGGCGCTCTGATGGGAATGAGTAATCAGTAAACAGTGGTCAGTAATCAGTAATGGCTTCACTGCAAAAAGGTTTTTCAACACGGAGACACGGAGGACACAGAGGAAAAATAAGGGGATTCACGGAGAAAATCCTCTCCAAACCTTATCTTTTTCCTTCTCCGTGCTCTCTGTGTCTCCG
>Ga0256832_1002238_pt1 | contig 13242 bp, 8 predicted proteins | sample 134614metaG_FD_190534 | JGI IMG/M metagenome (GOLD analysis project Ga0256832, IMG submission 190534) | Hydrothermal vent microbial communities from Lau Basin, Pacific Ocean - 134-614 | ecosystem: Environmental > Aquatic > Marine > Hydrothermal vents | place: Pacific Ocean: Lau Basin | collected... | reverse complement strand
CTGTTACATCTTTTGTCGTGACGGAACACTCAGCGACCTATTTTTCAATTCCTCATTTCCTCAAATTGTATGCAGAAGTAAAATCAGAAGTAGTGAAAAAATATCAAAGACCATAACAATTTATGAAGCAGTTATAATCCTTATTTCCTCAACTCCTCAATTCATCATTTCCTCACTTCCTCAAATTAGAAGCAGTAATATAGTATGAAGCTATAAGCAATCATCAAAAGTAACAAATAAACTATGAAGCAGGGAAAATCCTCAATTCCTCACTTCCTCAAATTATTTACAGAAGTAAACTACCAAACCTTAAACAAACATCAAAGCACCAAGTAGCCGATGAAGCAGCTTAAAATCCTCACTTCCTCACTTCCAAAACTGTTATAAAAAATTAAAACACAAAAATATTATCCCATCTGATATTAGCCTTTAATCTTTTTATACCAAAAGGAATTGTATATTAGTCCAAAATAAATTGGAATATTTTTTTCTGTATCAAGGCAAAAAACGCAGTTATAGTCGGCAGCTATAACGAGTATTTTTAACGAAGATACAGGAAAAAAGAAACGATTTATTGGACTAATATATAGTTGTTTTTGGTATTGACCCTTCATACATCAAATATTGCACAAGACGTGATTCCAGTTTGCCATTAAACATTTTTATCCTTTTCGACGGCCGTAAACCTACAAATTTAAGCGCTTGCAAATTTCCGGTTAACAACCAAGCTTCTGTTCCGGTATAATGTTGTTTTAATGTATCTCCTATTTGTTTATAAAAATTTTTGATATTGACAGCTAATCTTTCATCATAAGGTGGATTAAAAAGTAACATCGTATTTGGATCAGGTGCTTTTGTATTAAAAAAATCAGCTTGTTCTATCTCGATATATTCATCCAAATTAGCATTTTTGATATTTATACGGGCTTTATCGACAGCCGTTGGGGCTTTGTCATAACCTAATAGTTTAATATGAGCAGGCAATTCTCTTATTTTATTGATACTTGTACTTTTGATTAACTCAAAAAGATCAGCATCATAATCTTGCCAATTTTGAAAGGCAAATTTCTGCCGGTTAATCGCTGCCGGAATTTGCATTTGTTGCATCGCCGCTTCTATTAAAATAGTGCCTGATCCACACATAGGGTCAAGCAAATGTCGTTTGCCTTGCCAACCGGATAGTTTTACAATTCCGGCTGCTAATACTTCGTTGAGCGGTGCTATATTGGTTTGTGTCCTGTAACCGCGTTTATGAAGCGGTTCGCCCGAACTGTCTAATAATACATCAAGATGTTGGTCGTTAAAGTGTAAGACAATTCGGACATCGGGCTGTTTTAGGTTAATATCAGGGCGTAGATTGTAGATTGTTCTAAATTGATCAACAATGGCATCTTTGGCTTTTAATGCGGCAAATTTAGTGTTGTTAAAATACCGCGTTTGACCGGTAACATCTATCCTGAAAGTTTGCGTTGGTAACAGCCATTGCGACCAATTGATGCCGGCTATGGCTTTATATAATTGGGCTGCTTTATAAATTTGTCTGAAATGTTTAAGTTGCCTTAAAATTCGCAAGGCGGTATGAAGATTAAAATTGGCTTTAAACATAAAACCCAAATCGCCTTCAAAATAGACCGCTCGGTTTCCGGTTCTGATATTTTTAGCGCCTAATATTTGCAATTCTTCTGACAGAACATGCTCTAAGCCATAAAAAGTAGTTGCGATAAGTCGTAAATCTGTCATAAAAAATTAGTAGCAAGCATAAATAAAAAAACTAGTAATTTTTAGTGTTTTGGTTTTAAATTTTGGTTTTAAAACAATTGCACAATGGCATCCCAGTTATCTTTTAAGATTTTAATGTAAAGCCCTAAAAAAATCAAAGTTACAATCAATTGCATACCGGTTGATACCAAAAACCCGATTAAAGCGCCAAAAGCCGCTTTTAAAGCTTGCGCTGCATCATTGTTTTTTAAATATTCTCCTATAAATGCGCCTGCAAAAGCCCCTACAATGATCCCGCCGGGAATAGGTAGAAAAAATCCGGCAATAACCCCGACTACTGCACCAATAGTGCCATATTTACTACCTCCGAATTTTTTTGTTCCAACAGCCGGAATCAAATAATCTAAAATAGTGATAATCAACACAATAAAAAATGTAACACCTATAAATGACCAATCGTCAGGAATCACTTTGGCTAAGGTGGTAACGACCAAACCCAACCATGCTGTTAACGGACCGGGCAAGCCCGGCAAGATACATCCTATTAGTCCGGCAAGTATCAAAATCAATCCTAATACAATCAAAAAAACATCCATAAATCTTACATTTTTTAGAATGTATAAAAATAAACATTTTTTTTGAATGATTGTTAAAAAAAATATTGATAAGTAAAATTATCAAATAATAACACAACCTGTTTCGAATCTGATTGATTTGAATATGCAATATGATTAGAAAATTAGCAATTTCAAATATTTAGTTCAATTGAATGTCTATAATAGGTCGGAGTTTTGTTTTCGTCAAGCTGAAAAAAGAAATTTGTTGTTTTTTTCCAAAATAAATTTATTGGGTTAGCCAAAAGTCCATTATAAAAATTTTGGATAATATTATTTTATGATTTACCTTTGACATATTATTTAATTTTTATTTAAAGCACAATAAATTAATTCATTATGAACGGAACAATAAACAAAGTTATTTTAATTGGTCATTTGGGAGACAATGTCAAGATGCATTATTTTGAAGGAGGCAATTCTATCGGCCGTTTTCCTTTGGCTACCAATGACAGTTATGTAAACAAACAAACCGGTGAACGTGTGGTTAATACAGAATGGCATAATATTGTAGTTAGAAACAAATTGGCTGAAATTTTTGAACGCTATGCCAAAAAAGGTGACAAAGTATATTTAGAAGGGCGTTTACGAACTCGCAAATGGACAGACAATGAAGGACGTGATCGTTATACTACTGAAATTCACGTTACGGAATTTACATTTTTAACTCCTAAACCCAAAGAATCAATAGGCGGTCAACCTAATGATATGGAACAAAACACAGCATCTCAACCGTCCGCTTCGGGTAACATAAATTCCGAAACTGACATACCGGAAGATGACTTACCTTTTTAAAGCAGTAAACAATGGACGACCCGGATAGTTTATCCCAACTTATTCAAGTATTACCCTATTTGATAGCCATCATTGTTTTATTATTGTTTTCGGCACTGGTTTCCGGTTCCGAGATAGCTTTCTTTTCTCTAACACCGACGCATTTAGACGACTTAGAAAAAGAACATAAAGGACAGATAATTAAGCGTTTACTGCAAAAACCTAAAGAATTACTGGCAACCATACTGGTAGCCAATAATTTTATCAATATTGGTATTGTTATATTGTCAACTTATACAACGGCGTTTTTGCTTAAACATGTAGAAGGTTGGTGGAAGTTTGCTATAGAAGTCGTTTTGGTAACTTTTTTAATTTTATTATTCGGTGAAATTTTACCCAAAGTTTACGCCAATCGCAACCCGGTCAAATTTGCCTTATTTATGGCAACACCATTGCTCCTTTTGGAAAAACTTTTTTATCCTGTATCGGTTTTTTTGATAAAATCCAGCCAAATAGTCGAAAATAAGTTAAAAAAAGAATCGGAACAAATCAGTATGCAAGATTTATCTCAAGTCTTGGAACTGACCGATGACAAAGAAACCACGCAAGAAGAAAAAGATTTGTGGGAAGGCATTGTGTCTTTTGGCGAAACCGAAGCCCGTCAAATTATGCGCCCTCGTATAGATGTTTTTGCGCTGGAAGATGATATGTCTTATAAAGAGGTGTTAGATGAAGTAAGTCGTCAGGGTTTTTCACGTATTCCGGTGTATCATGAAAATATGGACAATATCACAGGAGTTTTGTTTGCAAAAGATTTATTGCCTTATCTTGACAAAACGAATTTTAAATGGCAAAGTTTGCTAAGAGAACCTTTTTTTGTGCCCGAGAACATGAAGCTTGATGATTTACTTAAAGATTTTCAAGAAAAAAAAACCCATTTGGCAGTTGTAGTTGACGAATACGGCGGCACTTCGGGCATTATTACTTTGGAAGATGTGATAGAAGAAATAGTCGGTGAAATAACAGATGAATACGATCATGACGAGCAACATTTTAACCGGCTTAACCACAATACTTATGAGTTTGACGGTAAAATTTCACTTAAAGATTTTTATAAAATCATGGATCTGTCGGAAGAGGAAGAAGCACTTTTTGAAAGTCAAAAAGGTGATGCTGAAAGTTTAGCCGGTTTCTTTTTGGAACATTCCGGAAGTTTTCCGGCAAAAAACGAGCAAATTAAAATCAAAGATTTTAAACTGACTGCCACGGCTTTGGACGGTAAACGGATTAAAAAAATTAAAGTGAAAAGGAAGTAGTCTGGTAGATTCTTTATTTAAAAATTACTAAGTTTATAAAATTTCTCCCTATGTTTGAAATGTCATTTTGCATTAAATAACATTAAATAATAGTTGAAGGCTAAAATATTTTACTTACAATGTTTAAAAAATTAATAAAAAATTATCGATAAAAATCACAAATTGATAAAAATATCTTTACTTTTGCCGGCTTAAAAATCAATTTGACAATGAACTTACATTTAGACTTTAATGAAATCATTACGGCAACCATGGTATTGTTTGCGGTTATTGATATTTTGGGAAGCATTCCCATTATTATTGATTTGCGTCGAAAGGTCGGGCATATACAATCGGAAAAAGCAGCGATTGTTTCGGCGGTGATTATGATCGTGTTTTTGTATCTCGGAAAAGAGATTTTAAATTTGGTCGGTATTGATGTCGGTTCGTTTGCCGTTGCCGGGTCTTTTGTGTTGTTTTTCTTAGCCATAGAAATGATATTAGGCATTACGTTGTTTAAAGACGATGAACCCGAATCGGCTTCTGTTGTACCCTTGGCATTTCCTCTGATTGCCGGCGCCGGTAGTTTAACTTCCATTTTGTCGTTGCGCGCCGAATTTCATACGGTTAATATACTGATTGCCATTATCTTAAATATGATTTTTGTATATGGCGTTTTAAAATCATCCGCGCGTATCGAAAGAATTATCGGTAAAGCCGGTATTGGTGTGATTCGTAAAGTTTTCGGAATTATCCTATTGGCAATATCGGTCAAATTGTTTGTTACAAATATCAAAGAGTTGTTGTAGATTACATCAATATTTTATAATTAGACCTGTCAGGTTTTAAAAACCTAACAGGTCTTTTTTGCTTAATCCGGTAGGTTTTTAAAACTTGCTAGGTCTATAAAAATTTAGGTTTAAACTTAAGTTTGGGTAATTCTAATCGTATTGACCATGCCTTTTTCTGTAATAGGCATTGACAAGACACTGACCATCATATCGTCATCTTGCAAAAAATCGTTTTGACAAGCAATTTTTTCTATATCACGGATGGTGTCATCGGTTGATAGCATCTTGTCATAATAAAACGGCACGACGCCCCACAATAAGGCTAAGGAATTTAAGATACGTTTGTTTGCCGTAAAAACCAAAATATCAGCCGAAGGACGACGGGCAGAAATTTTATAGGCGCTAAACCCCGAAGCTGTAAATGTGCTAATAACTGCTGCCGACACATCTTTGGCTATTTTTGAAGCGTTATAACAAACAACTTGCGAAATAAACCGTTCGTCGCGATGTTCGGGAACAGGTGCCATATCAGGAACTTTAATCAAATTGGAGTTTTCTACCCGTTTGATGATTTTGGTTACTTGCTTAATGACCTTTACCGGATTTTTGCCAACTGATGTTTCGCCCGAAAGCATGACGGCATCGGCACCATCCATTACGGAATTGGCTACATCATTGACTTCTGCGCGCGTAGGTATGGCATTAGTAATCATACTTTCCATCATTTGGGTGGCAATTACCACCGGCTTTTGATGCAATTTGGCAATATGAACCAATCTTTTTTGTATCAAGGGCATTTCCTCCAAAGGCATTTCAATGCCCAAATCACCCCGGGCTACCATTAAAGCATCAGCCTCTTTAATAATTTCATCAATATTTTGAACGGCTTCGGGTTTTTCAATTTTGGCTATCACCGGAATTTTATATTCGGAGTGCAATTTGATAAAATCATTGATCATCATCAAATCAGCCGCCGACCGAACAAATGACAATGCTACCCAATCCACTTCTTGTTTTATGGCGAACAACAAGTCTTTTTTATCTTTTTTGGTCAATGCCGGCAATGATATATTAGTATTGGGCAGATTAACCCCCTTTTTTGAAGATAGAAGACCGCCTTCAATCACTTGTGTTTTGACCGTGTCTTTCTTGTTGGTGCTCAACACCTTAACTTGTATTTTACCATCATCTATCAGAATGTTTTCTCCGGGATAAACATCATGCGGTAATTGTTTGTAGGTGATATATGCAGTTTTGTTATCAATGTCCGTTACAATTTTATCTTTGGTTGTAAAAGTCAAGATATCCCCTGATTTCATATAAGTGTTTTCAGCCACTTTACCAATTCGCAATTTTGGTCCTTGCAAATCAGCCAAAATAGCTATTGCTAAGTTAAGTTCCTTACCGATACGTCTGATTTGCTTTATTTGTGCTTTTACCGTTTCATGATTGGCATGCGAAAAATTGATTCTAAAAACATTAACCCCGGCTTTAACCATTTTGAGTTTGGTTTTATAAGATTCGGTTGCAGGCCCAAGTGTGGCTACTATTTTGGTTTTTTTATGAGTTAGCATAAGTTTGTTTTTTGCAAAGATAAAATATCAATACGGCTTTTAGCTTTTTTTGAAAACAATTTTAGGTAAAATATCAAACAGCTCTTATGTTAATGAAAGTGTTAAATTAAAATAGAACATCAATTTTATAGCTTTATATCAAAAAATCAGTATCTGATACTTTTGTTTATGGAAACTGAGAATATGTTTCTTTTGTAGGATTATCATGTAGGATTGAAATGTAACAAAGGTTGCGTTTATGTGTAAAATATTGTTATTCAAATACTTTTTCCTGTTATTCATAAAATATTCAATATTTAAAATAAAATAAAATTTATGTTTGTGTCATGATTATAAATAAAAAATTATGAAAAAAACAGTTATTTTACTAGTAGCAATTCTAATGACAAATTTAGGATTTACGCAAACCGGTTTTAATTATAAAGCGCTTCTTACCGTTAATGGTAATGTGCTAAGTAGTCAACCGGCAACAATTAAATTTACGGTATTGAAAAATGGCAATATATCCGTATATCAAGAAACTCAAAGCACCACAACTGACGCCAATGGTATTTTTTCGCTTAATATTGGAGAAGGCACTGTAGTGTCTGGTGATTTTACTACAATCGATTGGGGTAATAATACCTATTTTTTAAAAGTGGAAATAAATACCGGAAACGGCTACCAAGATTTCGGTACCACTGAATTAAAATATGTACCCTACGCCAAATATGCCGAAAAAGCCGGTAATGTTTTTAGTGGTGATTTTAATGATTTAAATAATATCCCTACGGGATTATCCGATGGTGATGATGACACACATTTAACCGAATTGCAGGTGATTGCTTACGTAGCCAGTCACGGTTATTTAACACAAGTAGACAACATCCGCGGCATTCCGGTTTCACCAACTGTGCCCAATAATGGTCAAGTTTTAAAATACAATGGTTCACAATTCGTTCCAGCCGACGATGATGTTAGTGGCGGGTCCGGCTCTGACGGTGTAGTTAACTCGGCTGCTTTTTCTGGCACCACAACAAAAACTCTTACACTTAGTAGAAGCAACGGATTAGGTAATATCACGGCTACATTTACCGATGCGGTAAATGATGCTGACCATAGTACTACCAATGAATTACAAACGATAATCAAAAACGGCAGTACCATTATATTATCAAATGGTGGTGGTAGTATCCTCGACAGCGATACGCACCTTACCGAAGCTCAAGTAGATGCTTATGTGGCAAACAACGGTTATTTGACACAAGTGGATAACATTCGTGGGGTGCCGGTGTCTACATCTACACCCAACAACGGACAAGTTTTGACATTTGACGGCACCAATTGGACGCCTTCCAACATTTCTAATAGTGGCGGTGGTGGCACTACGTTGGACCAAGCTTATGACCAAGGGGGTGCTGGTGACGGAAAAAATATTATAGCAGATGCCGGTGCCGTTCGTGTGGACGGTACAGATGGTTTTTTGGTTACCGGAACAAGTGGCTCCGGGATCAATATTGACTCGGAAGTCACCGGTGCGGGGACACGCATGTTTTTCAATCCTAAAAAAGTAGCTTTCAGAGTAGGTTCCGTGTCAGGAAGCCAGTGGGATAATAATAATATCGGTATAAATTCTTTTGCCATGGGAATTGATACAAAAGCATCAGGAGAAACCACAACCGCAATTGGTTTTCATTCCGAAGCATTAGGAGATGTTTCTACCGCAATTGGTATTTCAGCAAAAGCAACCGGAAATAACTCAATTTCGATAGGAAATGGCACAAATGCTTATTCATTTGGAGAAATAGCTATGGGAGGTTATAACACGTCTTATGCTCCGGCTAGTACATCTACTTGGGATACTTCCGACCGTTTATTCGTGATAGGTAACGGACAGATAAACAACAAACATAACGCTCTTGTTATATACAAAGACGGCCGTATGAATATTAATGATTCCTATTTTATGCCACTAACCGACGGAACATCCGGACAAATCATGCAAACCAACGGTGCCGGACAAGTAAGTTTTGTAGATGCTTCAAGTTTGGGACTCGATGACGCAGATTTTTATAAAGAAGGCACCTCTACACCGCCAACCGATATTAACGATAATATTTATCATTCCGGAAATTTGGCTATTGGTATTAACACTACTGAAACCTCTTCAAAAGTTACCGTAAAGCAATTAGGAAATGATTCCGGAGACAAAAAGGGGGTATATTCTGATATTTCCAATGCCAATTCAGATTCTCATTACGGCTTTTATTCCAAACTATATGGTACCGGTTCGGGCAGTCATTATGGTAGTTTTAATGACATACTAGGAATAGGAACTGGTTCTCAATATGGCGTAAAAAACAAAATATCTAATTCAGGAAACGGCGAACATTATGGTATTTATTCTTATTTATATGGTGACGGTTCGGGTGAGCATTTTGGAAGTTTAAATCAATTATCAGGATCAGGAACCAGTAGTCAATATGGCGTTAAAAATTATATAAATAATTCGGGAGACAGCGCACATTATGGCAATTATTCTTTTTTAATTGGTAACGGTTCGGGTGAGCATTTTGGAAGTTTAAATCAATTATCAGGATCAGGAACCGGTGGTCAATATGGCGTTAAAAATTATATAGATAATTCAGGAGACAGCACACATTATGGTAATTATTCAAGCCTTTCCGGAAGCGGTTCGGGTGAGCATTTTGGAAGTTTAAATCAATTATCAGGATCAGGAACCGGTAGTCAATATGGCGTTAAAAATTATATAAATAATTCAGGAGACAGCACACATTATGGTAATTATTCAAGCCTTTCCGGAAGCGGTTCGGGCGATCATTATGGAAACTTTAATTATTTAACCGGATCAGGAACCGGTGATCAATATGGCGTTAATAATTATATAAATAATTTGGGAGACAGCGCACATTATGGTAATTATTCCACTCTTTCTGGAAGCGGTTCGGGAGATCATTATGGAAGTTATAATCAATTGTCAGGAACCGGAACAGGAAATAAATACGGTTCATATAACGTCATAAATGCCACCGGCACAGGCACACAAGTTGCCGTTTATGGTGAAGTGGTTGATGGAACCGGAAATTATGCCGGACAGTTTAATGGAAACGTAGAAGTAATGAAAAAACTCGTGGCACCAAATAGCGGTGATGCAGATATGAAAGCTTATGCTTATGGTTTTGTTAACCCATCAGGAAACCCTATTGCGAACCGTTCAAGTTTAGGGTTTACGGTAACGAAAACAGGTACAGGCAAATACAAAATTACACTTACTGGCGTTACAAGTAATCATTATATCGTCAATGTAACTCCCGAATATGACGGAACACCCATTATATCGAATACAGATTATATAACCAATCCGGGAAATCAATTTGAAGTATTAATTTTTAACCTTTCCGGAAACTATGTAAATAGGGCATTTCATTTTGTAGTCTATAAAAAATAGTTTTTGAATGTGTGTTTAGGATATAAAATGCAAAAGAAAAAATAAATTATTATTCAATGTGTCTCCATTACATACCTCAAGCGACCGGGCTTCCGGTCGTTTGTTTTTTACAGATATTTGAAATCGAAAATATGTGTTTTTTTATGGTAATTCATATTCCATAAACCAATCCCAAAGAAAATCTGTAGCTTTTACGTTGTGAGGATTATTGTTTCCGTTCGGGTATTTGTGTCTCAAATCATTGACAATCAGCAGTTTATATTCGTTTCCGCTTCCTGTTAAATCATTGTCCCAAGTGATTAAATTGTATTTTGGAACAACCTGATTTTCCGTGTAACTATCTCCTATGGATAACGATACTTTTAAATTATCTATTTGAGTTGCTATTTCCGGTATTTGCAGTAAGTCGTTTGCATATAAAGGTAGCTCTTGTATTCCTAAATAATCTAATATATGATCGTCTTTGGATCCTATAATTTGGAAAAACGGCATTATATATCCGGTAATTGTTAAGGTATGTTCAAATCCGATATTTCCACCGGAAGCGGCGGCAAAGACATCGTTCATCTCATCTATAATACGGGTTCTTACAAAAGCACCACCATTAGAGAATCCGGAAACATAAATTCTTTTGGAATCTATATTAAATTGCGATTCACACCAGTTTATCATTTCTCTAAAAAAAGGAATATCATCTTTAATAGGATAACCAGGAGGAATTTGATTTTCTAAACCATCGATACTCCACTTCGTAATTAAATTATTATTATTTTCTACGATTGGATATTTTAGTGCCGTAGGAAATACTGCAATAAAATTTTCCTCTTCTGATTTCTGGACCCAACCGCTTATATTGTAAAATTTTGTACCGGTTCCTGACGAACCGTGTAACATAAAGAGCAAAGGAACAGGTGTATCACCCGTATAACTTTGTGGGACATGCACTAAAAAGTTTCTTTCTTCGCCGTCCATAACTTTATTATATTCATTTTTGCCTATTTGCCATTCTTTCACAGTTTCTTGGTCAGGCGCCTCTTTTTCCGTTTTCTTTTTACAGGATAACAATACTAATGTACAAGTTAAAAATAACACTAAATTTTTCATCTGTTTAATAATTTTATTTAAAAAAATAATAATTAATAAATAATACATTCAGTAACTCTCATAAATTTATTTTAATCATAACCTTGTGTGTATTTTATGATAAAAAAAAATCATGTTCGTTTCAACCGTTTATTTTTTTATTTTAACACTCTGATTCCCGAGACAATGTCCAGATAAACTTTGACAATTATACAAATATATAAAAAACGATAAAAAAATTAAAACAACATTAAAAAATTGTTGTGCACATTAATAAAGAAGCAAAATAACTTACTAGAAATTAAAAAAATGTGATTTTTATCTAAAATTAATTAAAATTCTTTTTGCTACAAATGTAGCTCCCTTGGAGCTAATGCTGAAATAATAGAAATAATTGATTTTCACGGATATAAATTGATGATGGTTAGAATTTTAAAAACAAAGTATTCAATAAACCGACGCTTCGATACATTCCGGCTTCGGCTACGCCTCAGCCTTCATTCCATTCTTGCAAGCCTTCAAAGACAGTGATAAATTCATTATATTTGCAATTTAGAAAACTAATCTATACACACAAAAAGGGATACTACCATTCAACTTATTAAACGTTTCTAAGGTTTACGACTCATTTATTTGTATAAATGATAAAGGCGTTGTAAATTGTTTGGAAAAATCATAAAAAACTAAAAACACATAATATGTATCGTTTTATTCTCTTGCCTTTAATGATTTTATGGGCTTGTTCGAGTCCTAAAAATCAAAATATCCATCAAGATACGCCTCAAAATCCTCCTCAAAAATCAATTGACAGCATGAAGCAAGTACACTATTCGGCATATCCGGATCTTTGGCAAAAAGTCATCAAATACGAAAAAAACGGATTAACCAAATCTGCCTATAAGTTGGTCAAGGAAATTTATACCAAAGCTAAAAAAGAACACAACAGTCCGCAAATTGTCAAGGCATTGCTTTACCAATCCAAATATATGATGCGATTGGAAGAAGACAGTCAGCTCAAAATTGTGCATAAATTTGAACAGGAAATTGCATCAAGCCAAGCACCGGTTAAAAATATTTTGGAAAGTTATTTGGCGCAACTCTATTGGCAATATTACCAAGCCAACCGGTGGAAATTCGCCCACCGTACCGAAACAGCAAGCGCAGTTGATCCCAATGATTTCAGAACTTGGGATTTAAACACCCTTTATAAAGCGGTTTATACGCATTTTAAGCGTTCGCTGCAACAGTCCGAAGTTTTAAAAACCATGCCGGTCAAAGTTTGGAAAGACATTTTAAACTTGTCCGACCAAGCCAATAAATACCAACCGGTATTGTATGATGTTTTGGTTCACGAAGCCCTTCGATTTTACGAAAATAAAGAAAACGCTTTAACCGCACCGGCTCAAAATTTCTATCTCGATAACCCCGAATTTTTATCTGATGTCGATAAATTTATAACGTTGAAAATCAACACAAAAGATACGCTATCCAAACAATATCAAGCCTTAAAAATATACCAATCTTATTTACAATTTCGCTTGAATGACAAACAACACTTTGACGCACTTGCCTATACCGATTTACAGCGTTTGCAATTTGTTTATAACAACGCTGTTTTTCCGGATAAGGAACAAGTATATATTAAATCGCTTCAAAATTTTGTCAAAAGGTATGAAAAATCCGACATTTCCGCTTTGGCATACTTTAATATTGCAAAAGTTTTAAATCAATTGGGAGATAAATACGTTCCGGGAGAAAATGATACCTATCGTTGGTCCAAAAAAGAAGCTGTTGCTATATGCAAAACCGCCATTAAAAAACACCCCGGTACGCAAGGCGCCGCAAGTTGCCATAACCTAATGTCAGAGATACAATCTAAAGAACTAAAAGTCGAAATTGAAAAATATATCCCTGAAAATCAACCGTCTTTAATCAAAATAGATT
>Ga0256832_1002237_pt1 | contig 13242 bp, 16 predicted proteins | sample 134614metaG_FD_190534 | JGI IMG/M metagenome (GOLD analysis project Ga0256832, IMG submission 190534) | Hydrothermal vent microbial communities from Lau Basin, Pacific Ocean - 134-614 | ecosystem: Environmental > Aquatic > Marine > Hydrothermal vents | place: Pacific Ocean: Lau Basin | collected... | reverse complement strand
TCCTTAATCTGGCCTCTTCAGGCCTGGTTGGAGCCCCATCGAGGCTCAAAACCTCAAATCCATCCAGGGCAAGCCACTGATCAGCCGGCGGGCAGAGCTTATCCGGGGATCAAGGCCACCATTCCCGCCGGTTGCGGACGCTACGATACTGCTGGAGTGACTGGTATTCGATCCGCTCGCCGAGGCGATCGCATCCCCGCCATGACCACTTCGCTCCCCCAGGCCACGGCCACGCCCACCCGAGCCGCCGAAAGCCCTGGAGGTAACGCTCGCGCTTTGCGTGCCACCCCCCGAGCCCGTCGCGCTGGAGTGGGCCGCTCCGCCGTCGCCGCCAGAGCCGGTGCCGCTGATCGTATCGCCACCACGACCACCACGCGCGTCGTCATTCACTGAGACGAAGTTGTTGCCGCTCGCGCTCGCGGCGCTGCTGCTGGTACCGTCACCCCCGGTGCCACCTTGGCTGCCATTGCCAGTCGACAGGTTGCCCCCATGACCACCCTGCGCGAAGCCTCTTGCAGAAGCCGTGTTTCCATCGCCATTGGTGGCGGCCGTCGCGACGGAGATGCCATCTCCGCCCTGGCCACCATTGGCGCCATTGAGACCTGAACCACCCGCGCCGCCTTGCGCATTGGTGCTCGCGGTGGCTGAGCCGGCATCGTTGGCCGCGCTGCTGATCGAGGTCCCGTCCGCCCCGGAGGCCGCCGCGCCGCTCGAGGCGTTGCGCTGGCCGCCGCTGCCGCCAATACCTTGGGTGTTCACTGTCAAGGCGTTCGGCTGGATCGCGTCGCTGCCCGCGTCGTGGCTCAAGGAGCTGAAGGCGCTGCCCGCCGTGCCGTTGGCACCGTCCAGCACGTTGCCGCTGTTGCCGCCCCGCGCGTTCTGGTTCAGGACCAGGCTGCCGCTGGTTATTCCCGTCACTTTGTCGGTCAACGAGACGCTGGCGCCCGATCCCGCCGCGCCATTGCCGTTGCTGATGCTTCCGCCCGCCCCGCCGTTCGCCGCACCGGTCAGGTTGACTGCGCCCCCACCGGTCGAGATGCCGCTGATGGTGCCGCTGCCCACGCCCAGCGTCGCCCCGCCACCGTCACCGGCATCGCTTCCGCCACGGCCCGTGCCACCCTGGCCGCCAGTCGCCGTCGCGTTGCCGCCGGTGCCACTACCCGAGCTGTTGCTCGACGTCAGGATCGAGTCGGCGGCTCCTCCATCACCAGCATTTCCCACCACACCAGAGGTCCCGCCACCAGCGGCAATACCACCAGTCCCTCCAATACCACCGATGCCACCGGTTGCCGTAGCCGTGGCTGATGCGCTACCCACGGCAACCGTGCTGGTCGCCCTCGCGCTTGCGGCGCCACCTGCTCCGCCGTCGCCACCATCCCCCCCATCCGCGTCGTTACCGACATCCGCCCCATCGACCCCTTGCCCACCTGCTCCGCCACGACCACCCGCTCCACCTTGAGCGAATGCTGAATTGCTGGTATCGCCAGGCGTAGTCGCATTTGCGGTAACACTTTCGCCCACACCGCCATTCGTTCCAGGTTGCCCTGGGTCTCCGTTTGCACCATCGATTCCGGGCATACCCGGGCTACCGATTTGATTCACGCTCGATGCCAATGCATCGCCTCCTCCCATGAACAGGATAGAGCTGAAAAGAACGGAAAGAAGGCGTGGGGACAATTGCTTTATGGGTTCCATAATAAATCCTTTAAACATGTCGCATCGGCAGCCTGAACAATGCTCGACTGACGCTGTAATTCAGAGCTGCTTCCGCATATCCTGATATATCATAATCGCAGTATCAATGACATAGGCGGGAAAACTTAGAGACTTAGGTTCTTCAGCGGAATCCTAAGGCATGGAAGCTGACGAAAAATTCGGAAGAAAACCCCTAGCTCTCGCTTCAGCGGAACCAAACTACAAACTTATGGCAAGCAACTTGTATTCCAAAAAAATAATCATTTTAAATATCAATATCTTAGATAAAGCAACGCTTACATGGCCCGATTGACATGTAAAGAAATCGGACAGTATCATTCCATCTGGCAACAAGAATTTTACCTGAACGTCAATATAGCATTGATCTAATATAATAATTTTATTTTTCAATAAAGAGGATGACCACGACATTGCCCCACCATGGTGTTTTCAATAGAAGAAAGCGAAGATATACTCGCTGCTCATGGGTTTTCGATTTTCAACGCCATTCGTCATACCCATGGACTGATCGTGGGGATGAATGATGGCTCATTCCATGATGAGTTTTCCATAGCGACCAAAACCGGCAGGGAATACAGCCATTCGTGAGCGGCGAGCATGAACCGACTTGACCCGGAAAATTCATGAATTAATCGCGCCCTCGCTGGCTTCTTGTTCGCACAAGAAATTTTCCATTTCCCGTAATCTCTGATACGGGACGCCTTCATAAAATTCCTTGTGAAAACAATCTACTGCGAGATCATCACGTGAATTCATGAAATTTCCGAGCTAGAGTTCGGATAGGAAAATCATTAGGATCTTACCTTGCTTAGGATAATTACTATGACGAAGAAAGTAACATTCATCATCATCCTGATCGCCATACTGGCTTTGGGCTTTTATGCTTGGCGCTATTCCACGCAGAAACAAGACAATATATCTCCCCCAAAAGGAGAGCTGGCTTCTCGAATGGTGCTGGGCACTACTCTAGACTTTGCAAAAGCGGTTCAGGCAAGGGATTTGTCATTGTTCCGTGCGACCACCTCGGAGATATTCAAGAAGCAGTTCAGTCACCAGCAATTCCGGCAAGCATTTGGCGGCTATATCCAACAGAACATCAACTTGTTTCCGGTAGCGAAAACAAGCCCGATATTCACTGAAAAACCAAACATGGACCAGAACGGCACATTGCGCTTGAAAGGCTACTTTCCCACCAGGCCGTCCCGGGTCTATTTTGACTATAGCTATAACAAGGAGAACGGTCAGTGGAAGCTTACGGGAATTACGCTGAACGTGCGACCTCTTCAGGAGAAAGATTGAGCATGAACAAAAATCCTTGCAGGTTCTTTTTGCATATCCGAACCGGCGAAATAACCCTTTCGCAGCATGAACCAATGCTGCAATATCAGCGCTGTACGCCAATCAATAAGTATACTAACGACCACTCAAGCTCTGGATAGTAGCCACATAATATGGAATATATCCGTTACAACGAGCGCAGCCGACCGCGTCGACACCCTCTTCCAGGGGGAGTCGTTATGATAATTTATACTCAGAGAGTAATTCAAATGTAGGGAAATTGTTCAGATCGCCGATGAAATACGTCAGATCAAGACAAAAATTTGGGATTTACAAAAGTAAATGTACCATTTTTGAACGCAAAGCTGGCGAATTTCAGCGGTTAGCTGAATAGTCACATGATATTTTCAAGAGAGATCCAGTGCGGGCCTGCTTGAATGCGTCGAAGATTTCGTACAATCCCCATGCCTCAACGTGCCAATGCCAGCAGGTAGCCCAGCCCGAACAGGAAGAAAAAACGCCCGGTAAGCGGCGTCAACGGCCGCCGCTCACGCGCGCGCAGGTAGCGCTGGATCGGCACCAACAGCGGCAAAGGCAGCAGCAGCCAGAACCACTGCTGCAATTGTCCGAGCCAGGCGAGGGCCAACGATAGCGCGTAGGCCAGCGCGATCAAGCTCCAGTAGAGGCGCACTGCGTTGCGGTAGCCGATGCGCACCGTCAGCGTGCCGACCGCGTGGTCGCGGTCCTCCTCCCAGTCACGCAACTCGTTGCTCAGCAGCAACAGCGACACCAGCAGGCTCACCGGCAAGGAGTGCCAGAATACGTTCTGCGAAAAGCGACCGCTCATCGCCAGGTAGGCGCCCTGCACCATCACCACGCCCATCAGCAGGAACACCTGCAACAGCGCAAGACCGCGATGCTTCAGGCTGAACGGCCCCAGGTTGTAGCTCAGCGCGGTGATCCCGGAAAAGAGCACCAGCCAGAACAGGGGCCAGCCTCGCAACGAGATCAGATAGGCCGCCACCAGGCTGGCGGCGACGAAACAAGCGATGCCCGCCCACTGGTTGCGCCGGATCATCGCGACGAGGCGCGCCTCGACAGGGGTCGGGCCGACTGCGGAGAGGTCTTCGACATCGTTGATCAGGTTGATGCCGGCCTGAGCCAGCACGCCGCCGATCATCACCCAGAACGCCAACACCGCGTCGAAACAGCCGTCACGCCACGCCAGTGCGATACCCAGCGCGCAACTGACCACCGCCACCACCAGCGAGAACGGTCGCAATGCGACGACCAGGCGGTAGCGCTCAGGTGTCTTCATGGCGAACCCACCACACGAACAGGATTACGGGAAGCAGCATCAGCAAGCCGTAGATCACCGGCACGATGGACATCTCCGCGTTGTGCAGCACGCCCTCGGTGACGATCAGCGCCATGCCCCCGTTTTGCATGCCGACCTCGATCGCGACGGTACGCACCTGGCGCCGTTCCAGCCCCGCCAGGCGCGCCACCGCCTGTCCCGTGGCCATCGCGATCAGGATCATCACCAGACAGGCGAGGCCGACCTGCTCCAGGAAAGCGGGCATCCGCGTCCACTGCTGCGCGATGATCGCGACGATCACCGCGCTGAACAACGCCACCGACAGACGATGCACCAAGGGCTGCGCGCGATCGGCCAAGCCCGGCCGGAAGGCGCGCCACAACATGCCGATCACCACCGGCAGCAGGCCGACCAGCAGCAAGCGGCCCATCGTCATCGCCAGCGGCATCTGGATCTCGCGCCCCTCGCCGAGCCAGTGCGCCAATGACCGCTCGGTCAGCAAGGGCATCGTAAACGGGGTGATGAAGCTGGCCACCGCGGTCAACGCCACCGACAAGGCCACATCACCACGCGCCAGATAGGAAAACAGGTTGCTGGTGGTGCCGCCGGGACTGAAGCCGAGCACCATCAGGCCGATCGCCAGCAACGGTGGCAGGTCGAACAGCGCGCTCACCGAAAACGCGATTAGCGGGACGAGCACCAACTGCGCCGACAAGCCGACAACAAAGGCCCGTGGCGCGCGCAGCACGCGGCGGAAATCCGCCAACCGCAGCGTCAACCCCATGCTCAGCATGATCAACGCCAACGAAAGCGGCAGCCCGATCTTGATGAAACCCGCCAGCTCCATGAATAATCCACCTTGATAAAAGCCTCGCGCATACACGCGTATCGGCGCATTATACGGTTCGGACAACGGAAAAAAATGCGAAAGATCAAGACCATGAAGCGAACAAGGGTTCTCCCGGCAAGCGCCTGCGGCGAATGAAGAGCCTGCTCGCCTGGATCGGGCTCTTCGGCGGCGCGCTCGCGCTGCTCTACCTGCGTTTCTCCGGCCATGTCCGCCCGCCCGCGATGACGCCGTTCGGACGCGCGTTGCTGTGGGTGGCGGCCTTCGTGCTGTCGTTCGGCCCGTTGACCATCGCCGCTTTCAAGCTGCTATGGAATACCTGGGGCTATGACGCCACGCCGCTGTCGATCGCGCTGTATGTGGCCGCCGCGCTGAGCGCCGGTTGGATGGCCGCCATCATCGCCCGCTGGGTGGTGCGCTCGGGCCACTGACCCGCATCGCATCGGGACCCAGGTTGCGCACGCCTGAGCGAGTCCAGGCCATTCCGCTGCGCAGCTCGCGCAAGGCCTGCTCGATCGACGCTTCGTCGAGCGCAAGAAAATCGGCGCGGCGGAAGGTAGTGAAACCGCCACAGGTCTCGTACCAGGCGAAGCCGCTACTCCAGGCCGGATCGGGCCGGCTGCCCTGCATGCGGCGCGGCAAGCAGTAACAGGCGCCGGGAACATAGAGCAGGTTGTAAGCCATGCCGAGGTGGTGGAGGCCGTCGATGAAGCGCCAGGCGCTATCGGCCTCATCGAAGCGATGACACTCGCCGGGATACTCACGCTCACCGCCGTTGTGACGCCAGTGCGCCGCGCACACCGGCAACGACCGCTCACGCACGCAGGTCTGGAAATGCAGGTGATTGACCGAGGCATGGGCTCCGTGAGCATTGTAACCGACGCAAAACCCCGGCAACCCGGCGCCGATCCCGGCGCACAGCGAGAACAACCAGTGGTGATCCCCGGCCCGCAGCCATTGCGGGTGGCGGGCGCCCGGCTCCGGCACCAGCAGGCCGTGCTGTTCGACGAACGGGAACTTGTTGTAGAGCAGGCGAACCTCACGCCCGCCAAGCGCGCCGCTCCAGAAGGTTTCGTCCCGCAGAAAGGGCTTGTCGAAGTGGAATCCGTCCGCGTCGAAAGGCTTGTGCAGTGCGTTGACGCGCTGGCCAGCCATGCGCTTCGGACGAAAGGCGCGCAACGGGTTGAACTGCGCTTCCCAATCACCCACCTGACGAAACTCGGTGGTCGCCAGGTGATCGAAGCCAAGCACCAGCAGGCGCAGCATCACGGCGACGTCGTCGGGCGCGCCCGGCGGCTCGCCACCCTCGGCCAGGCAGGCCCGGTAACGCCGCCGCCACAGCTCCAACCGCTCGCGCAGACGCGCGTGCAACCGCTCCCAGATGGCGGGATCGAAACCGGCGTTGGCCAGAACCAGGATGAAGGCGCCGGGGCTGTCGCTGTCGAGCAGCCGTATCAAACCCTCGTCGAAAGCGCGGCGGTATGCCTCGGGATGGTCGAAGATCATGGCTGCTTCCGTTTGCGGTCGGGGCGTTCTTCGGCCTCGGGCACCGGATCGAACCCGCCTTCGTGGAACGGATGACAGCGTCCGATGCGCTTCAGCCCCAGCCACAAGCCACGCCCGGCGCCGTGTTTCTCGATCGCCTCTTGCATATAGTGCGAACAGCTCGGGTAATAGCGGCAGTTGTTGCCGAGCAGCGGGCTGACCAGCCAGGCATAGAGGCGCACCGCCCGGATCAGAACGCGCTTCATCGCGCGCATCCCCGGCAGCGGCCACGGATCTCGATGACCTCGTCGCTGGCCTGGAAGCCACTGTGCTCGGCGGCCCGCCCGATGCTGCGCTGGATCGCCGGGTCTTCGATCTCCTCGACCAGGCCGCAATCGCGACAGATCAGGAACTGGCCCGGGTGCGGCTCGCCGGGATGGACGCAGCGGATGTAGCTGTGCAAGCTTTCAAGACGATGGACCAAGCCCTGTTCCAGCAGGAAGTCAAGCGCTCGATAGACGGTGGCCGGCGCCGCTCCGGGCTGTTCACGGCGCAGCGCATCGAGGATCTCGTAGGCACCGAGCGGCCGTTTCGAGGCGGCGACGATCTCGAGCACGCTCCGCCGCTGGCGGGTCAGGCGCGCGCCACGCGCACGGCACAGGCGTTCCGCGTTACGCGCCAAACGCGTGCTCATCGCCGCCGCCTCGCGACATGCAGCAAGGTCGACATCAGATAGGCCAGGCCGGTGACAATGATGATCGTCGCCCCGCCCGGCCAGTCGCGTTGGAATGAAACCGCCAGACCGATACTTGCAAGCGTTACGCCAATCCCCATCGACAGCAGGATCATGCCGCCGAGCCGCCGGGTGTAGTGCGCGGCGATCGCCGACGGCAGGGTCAGCAGCGCGATCACCAGGATCAGGCCGACGATCTGAATCAGCAGCACCACGGTGATCGCGACCAGCACCAGCAGGCCAAGGTAGACCAGACGCACGCGCAGCCCGCGCTGGGCGGCGAAATGCTCGTCGAAGGCGACAGCGACGAACTGGCGGTAACCGAGCGCCACCGCGGCCACCAGCAGCAGATCGAGCGCGGCCATCCGCCACAGATCCCGCGCGCCGACCAACAGCACATTGCCGAAGAGGTAGGACATCAGGTCCTTGTCATAGCCCGGGGTCAAGGCGATGAAGAGCACCCCGATGGCCATGCCGACCGCCCAGATCGCGCTGATCAGGGTGTCTTCGTACTCGCGCCAGGTGAGCGTCACCCAGCCGACCAGCAGCGCCGAGAACACCGCCGCGACCAGCGCCCCGGCCATCGGATCGAGACCCAGATAGAGCGCGATGCCCATGCCGCCGAGTACCGCGTGGGCGATGCCGCCGGCAAGGAAGCCGATGCGCTTGACCACCACAAAACTGCCGATCGCGCCACAGGCGATGCTCGCCAGCCAGGCGGCGATCAGCGCGCGTTGCAGAAACGGGAATGCCAGCAGCGCGGTCCAGAAACCCTCATTCATGGACATGCTCCACATGATGGACGGGCGCGCCGTACATGCGCTGGATGGTCTCGGCGTCCAGCTCGGCGGTGGTGTGGCATAACAGGGTGCGGTTCAGGCAGGCGACCCGGTCGACATAGGCCGAGATGAAACCGATGTCGTGCGAAACGACGATGATCGTGACCTCGCGGTTGAGTTCGCGCAGCAGGTCAAAGATATCGCTTTCGCGGCGCTGGTCGATGTTCGCGGTCGGCTCATCGAGCACCAGCAGGCGCGGCTCGCCGACCAGCGCGCGGGCCAGCAGCACACGCTGGGTCTGGCCGCCGGAGAGCGAACCGATGGGACGCTCGGCGATGTCGGCGATCTCGACCCGCCGCATCACCCGCTCGGCGACGCGATGATCCGCGCGGCTGTAGCGAAACAGCAGGCTGCGGGGCGTCAGCCGGCCCATCAGCACCACCTGGCGCACGGTGATCGGAAAATCGCGCTGAAAGCGCGGATACTGGGGAACGTAGCCCACCAGTTCACGCGCTTCGGCGGGCTTGCGCCCGAGCACGCGCACGCGCCCCCGCGTCGGCTTCAGCTCGCCGAGCAGCAGGCGCAGCAAGGTGGTCTTGCCACCCGCGTTCGGGCCGACAATGGCCAGGAATTCACCCGCCTCCACGCGCAACGAAACATTCTCGAGCACGCGCAGATCATGGTAGGCGAAATCGACCCGATCCAGCTCGACCACCGGCGCGCTCATCGCCGCGCCTCGTTGGCAAAGGCCCGGGCGGCCCGGCGCAGCGTCGCGGCAATATCATGCGCCAGCGGATCGAGTCGCGTCACGCGGCCACCGATCGCATCGGCGATCAAGCGCGCCTGACGCTCCGAAAACTGCGGCTGCACGAACACCACGGCAATGCGCTCGCGCCGCGCGCGCTCGATCAGCCGCATCAAGCGGCGCGGACCCACCTGCTTGCCGAACGGCTCGATCACGATCTGACGCAAGCCGTAATCCCGCGCGAAATACCCCCAGGCCGGATGAAATACCATGAAGGCCGCGCCCCGATGCGGGGCCAGCCGCTCCCGCAGCTCGGTATCGAGCTGCTTCAGACGCTCATCGAGCATGCGCCAATTGGCGGTGAAACGCGTGCTTTCGCTTGGCCGCAAATGGATCAGCTCATCGCGGATGCGCGCGGCCATGCGCCGCAGATTGGCGACGCTGGTCCAGACATGAGGATCGAAATCATGCGCATGACCGGCATGCGCCACCCCCTCGATGCGCACCAGCCCCTGTTGCAATGCCACAATGCGCAAACCCGGCATGGCCTTGCGCAAGGCCGGCAACCAAGCCTGTTCGAAGGGCACGCCGATCGCAAAATAGACCGCCTGCCGGCCGAGCTTGCGCAACACCGAAGGCGGCGGCGAGAAGGTCGCCGCGTTACTGCCTGGGCGCAACACCGTCAGTACCTCGACCTCCGGCCCACCCACCGCTTCCACCAGCCATGCCTGCGGCGCGATGGAGACCGCCACGCGCAACGGCTCTGCGGCCAGCCCCGCGCCAGCGGAAACCAGCCAGAACAGCAGCGCGAATCCCACTTTCATCCCCAACACCCTCTTTAATCCGCGCGAACGCGCCCACATCTCGATGTTACAATATAACATTCCCAGCCAGGCTGCCCGACCATGTCCAGCGGAAAACTGCTGCTCCATCCCGGCGATCATGCCGTCGATGAAGACCCGCTCATCGAAACACTGCGCCGCTCAGGCTTCCTCGGCGCCGAATACCACCACGCGCTAGCGCCCGACTCGCGCCGCTGGCTGGCCGGCGAACGCTTTCTTCGGCTGATCACCTTCCTCGGCTGCTCGCCCTACCTGGCCTTCAAGCCTCCGGCCGACGGCAGCGATGACTTCTGCCATATCGAGCTGGACGGCCCGCACCCCAGGCCACGCTTCCATCACGGTCGCAATACCCGCACCGGTCAATGCCCGGTCTGCCGCTTTCGCCCGGACGACACGCAAGCGCTGATCGCGCGGGCCGCGCAAGCCCCCGACGCGCCGTGGACCTGCCCACGCTGTGGCGCGACGACACCACTGGGCGCGTTGAACTGGCGACGCAACGCCGGCAGCGGGCGGCTGTTCCTGATCGTCCACAGCGTATTCCCGAACGAAGCCGTGCCCAACCCGGAGCTGCTGCAGGCCCTGCAACAGGCCAGCGGGGAGGAATGGCGGCATTTCTATACTCTTCGCCCATGAACTTTCGGTGGCGGCGAGTATACTTATGCGCCAGAATGAAACCCGAGACACGAGGAGTAACGGATGACTGACAACCCGTTCCACGCCCCCGCCGCCGACCTGGTCGGCGACCACGACGACTACGCGCCGCTGAAGATCCTGACCTTCCATGGCCGCCTCGGCCGGATGCGCTATTTCGTCTACAACATGATAGCGGTGCTGATCGTCCAGCTTCTGGTCGGTCTCCTGATCGGACTCACCGGCATCGACCCGAATACGGACCCGACCTCACCCAATGCCTTGAATCTGGTCACCCTGCTTGCCGGGCTGCCGATCATCGTGCTCGGCATCCTGTTCGGCATCCGCCGCCTGCACGATATGAATCTCAGCGGCTGGTTTCTCCTGCTCGCGTTGATCCCGATCGTGAACCTGCTGCTGAGCCTGGCGATGCTGTTCTGGCCCGGCACGCCGGGTCCGAACCAGTACGGCCCACCCCCGCCACCGAACTCGCTGGCGATCAAGGTCACCGGCGCCCTGCTGATCCTGCTGTTCATCGGCGGCATCATCGCCGCCATCAGCCTCCCGGCCTATCGCCAGTACCTGGAACGCCAGGGCGAGGTCGGACTGCGCGCCGCTGCGCATTTCTCGTCGCTACCGGCCTGAGCCGGTCTGGCGAGAGAGGCTCCTGGGATGACGATCAATACCCGGATCGTCTGCACCATCGGACCGGCGTCGGACAGCACCGAGGTACTGACACGCCTGATCGATGCGGGCATGAACGTGGCGCGCCTGAACTTTTCGCATGGCGATTTCGACAGCCACGCGCGCGCCATCGCGCGGATCCGCGCGGCTTCCGGGCACGGCGGCCGGGGCGTTGCGATTCTCGGCGACCTCGCCGGACCGAAGATGCGCATCGGGCGGCTGCGGGAAGAACCGCTGACGCTGAAGGCGGGTGACCGTTTCATCCTGACGAGCCAGTCGCTCCTTGGCGACGCGCGGCGCGTATCGGTCAGTTTCACGCGTCTGCCGGAGGTCGTTTCACCCGGCGACCGGCTGTTTCTCAACGACGGCCTCATCGAGCTCGAGGTCGAGCAGGCATGCGGCAACGAGATCCACTGCCGCGTGCGGGTCGGTGGAGAGATCCGCTCTCACAAGGGCTTGAATCTGCCCGGAATCGATCTCGGCATCCGGGCTTTCACCGACAATGACCGGCGCTGGCTGCGGTTCGCCAGCGAGCAGGGTATCGACGCGGTCAGTCAATCGTTCGTTTCCCGCGCCGATGACATCGAAGCGGTGCGCGAAGCGGCGGATGCCCTGGATTACCATCCGTTTCTGATCGCCAAGATCGAGCGCGCCCAGGCCTTGCAACATATCGATGCCATCCTGGACGTCGCCGACGGCATCATGGTGGCGCGCGGCGATCTCGGCGTCGAGATCCCGATCGAGCGCATCGCCATCGAGCAGAAGGAGCTGATCCGCAAGGCCAGGCAAAAAGCCCGCCCGGTGATCACCGCCACCCAGATGCTGGCCTCGATGACCCATGTCCGGCGACCGACACGCGCCGAGGCCACCGATGTGGCCAATGCCATCCTCGATGGCAGTGACTGCGTCATGCTGTCGGAAGAATCGGCGATGGGCGCCTACCCGGTCGAGTCCGCGCGGATGCTCGGACGCATCGCCGCGGTCACTGAACCCCACCCCGACGCTTGCGATTCGGGCAACCCGGTCTTGCCTCCGCGCAAGCCGCCCGAGATGGTCGATCTGATCGCCGCGAACATCGACCAGACCCTGCGTTACATCACCCCCAGCGCCATCCTGGCGCCGACCCGTAGCGGCGCCACAGCGCGCAACATCGCGCGTTTTCGGCTGGCCGTCCCGGTAACCGCGTTCACCACCCATCCCGCCAGCGCGCAAGCCCTGCGATTCTCTTACGGCGTCGAGCCGGTGCTCCTGGATAAGGAGCCGGACGAGTGGACCCGATTCAGTCGAGAATGGCTCGCGAAGAAGGGCTTTCGCTCCGGCATGGCGCTACTGGTTCAAGGACCCTCGCCCAGCCACCCGGAACAACCCCATCGCCTGGATATGATCGCGCTGTAATGGCTGCCTGGGCCGCTCGCGGAAACCATCGGCACAGGCGCTCATGACCCCACACCCCGGGCATTGGCTCTACCGGCCACATCCACTACCAGATCCAGCATTTCCGTCACCTCATCCGGGATTTCCGCTGCACTGATATGCTCAGCCAGCTTGTGATAGTCCGTTTTCATCATCAGGTTGGGCCATTGCAGTTTCTCGAAAAACCGTTTGAACAAGGGGTCGAGAAAATCGTCACTGGCCTTGATATCAGGCGACCAGGGAGCCGGCTTGCCCAGCGCCTTCAATGCCTGCTCGATTTCGTCGATGGTTTCGCTCATGGTTTCACGCCAGGCATCGCTGAATAACTCGCCAAGCTGTTTTTCTCCCTCCACCCAGGCATACTTTTCCAATACGGTGCGAAGGCACAGATAATTTTCGATTTCCCGCCTTTTCCACATGCGCTGAATCAGGTTCGGGTCCACGGGCGGCGCCTGTTCCAGACGATCATAGATAGCCATGCCCACCAAACCGGGGGTGGCTTCCCGGACCCCATAGAAATGTTCCTGCGCCCTGCGTGGCTGGTTGGCGACATAATGGACATAGGGGCTTTCGAGCAACGCCGCCGCCGGGTGTTCGAGTATTCTCGCCAGCGCCAACAGGATGGCGAGGTCGAGCGCCTCAGACCAACGTCCCATAACGCCAAAGCCTGAAGGGTGGTCGTCTTTCCCGCGTTGTTGGGAGCGATCAATACCACCCTGTCACCGAGTTCGATTTCCACCTCATCGAACAGCTTGAAGTTCCGAATCGTCAG
>Ga0256832_1002236_pt1 | contig 13243 bp, 12 predicted proteins | sample 134614metaG_FD_190534 | JGI IMG/M metagenome (GOLD analysis project Ga0256832, IMG submission 190534) | Hydrothermal vent microbial communities from Lau Basin, Pacific Ocean - 134-614 | ecosystem: Environmental > Aquatic > Marine > Hydrothermal vents | place: Pacific Ocean: Lau Basin | collected... | reverse complement strand
GCTGCCGGGTGATTCTGACCCCGGACGAGACCGACCTCGGCTTTAGCTGGCGCTATACCCACGGCGACGTGATCCAGCGCTTCGAGCCCGACCGCGGCCCGGGCGCCGTCTACCGCGTCGGCGAGGAGGTACGCTTTTACCTCTGGCTGCGAAAGAGCGGCTACGTCACCCTGGTGGTGCGAGACCCCGACGGCGCCCGCTACGCGCTGGAACGGGAGCTCTGGCTGCCTGCGGGGTGGAACGAGCTGCCCCCGCCAGGCCGGGTCTACCGCGCCGACTACCCCACCGGGCTGCACCGGGTCTACGCCTACTACGCCTCCGCCCGGGGGCGGGTGCACCTTGGCTTTTACGGCTCCAGCAGCGGCGCCTCCGCGGCCTCGATCCGCGTGGACCAGGACGTCGTCGAGGACGTCGCCAGCACCTACCTCTACGTCGCCCCTTAGGGCATCGGGTGGGAAAGGGCAAGGGCGCGCACCCGCTGGCGCAGCGCCGGGCTCGGCCCCTCTCTGAGGGCGGTGTCGATCAACTCGGCGACCTCGGGCATCTCCTCCGGGGTAAAGCCCCGGGTGGTGATCGCCGGGGTGCCGACGCGGATCCCGCTGGTGACCCGGGGCGGGGCGGGGTCGAAGGGGATGGCGTTCTTGTTCACCGTGATCCCCACCGCGTCCAGGCGTGCTTCGGCCTCCTTGCCGGTGAGGCCCTTGGGGCGCAGGTCCACCAAAAAGAGGTGGGTGTCGGTGTCCCCGGCGACGATGCGGTAGCCGCGCTCGCCGAGGGCGGCGGCGAGGGCCTGGGCGTTCTCGATCACGGTGCGGCTGTAGGCCCTGAACTCGGGGGTCAAGGCCTCGAAGAAGGCCACCGCCTTGCCGGCGATTACGTGTTCCAAGGGGCCGCCCTGGATGCCGGGGAAGATCATCTTGTCGATTTTCTTACCGATCTTCTTATCGTTGCCCAGGATCAGGCCGCCCCGGGGACCGCGCAGCGTCTTGTGGGTGGTGCTGGTGACGGCGTGGGCGTGGGGCACGGGGCTGGGGTGCAGCCCGCTGGCCACCAGCCCAGCGATGTGGGCCATGTCCACCATCAGGTAAGCCCCGACCTCGTCGGCGATCGCCCGGAAGCGGGCGAAGTCGAGCGTGCGCGGGTAGGCGCTGGCACCGGCGACGATCATCCGCGGCCGGTGTTGGTGGGCCAGCCGGGCGACGGCGTCGTAGTCGATGGTCTCGGTCTCGGGGTCAACGCCGTAGCTAACGGCGTTAAAGAGCTTTCCGGAAAAGCTGACCTTGGCGCCGTGGGTCAGGTGGCCGCCGGCGGCCAGGTCCATGCCCAGGATGGTGTCGCCGGGCTCGAGCAACGCCAAATAGACGGCCATGTTGGCCTGCGAGCCGGAGTGGGGCTGGACGTTGGCCCAGGCGGCGTCAAAAAGCCGCTTCGCCCGCTCGATGGCGAGGGCCTCGACCTTATCGATGAACTCGCAGCCGCCGTAGTAGCGCCGACCGGGGTAGCCCTCGGCGTACTTGTTGGTGAGCACGCTGCCCACCGCCTCCCGGACCTGGGCAGACACGAAGTTCTCGCTGGCGATCAGCTCCAGCCCCTCGGTCTGGCGCCGCGCCTCGGCGGCGATCCAGCGAAAGGTCTCCTCGTCGCGCGGGATCATGCCATGATGATAAGCGATGCCCCGGGTTAACCTGTACGCCACCCTCAGGGACCTGACCGGCAAACGGCACGTGGAGGTGCCGGGCCAGACGGTGCGCGAGGCCCTCAATGCCCTCTTTTCGCGCTGGCCCGAGCTCAGGGCCGAGATCCTCGAGGGGGACGCCCCCAAGGATGGCTACTCGATCTTCGTCAACGGCCGCGACGTCCGCTATCTGACGGGGCTCGACACGCCCCTCAACCCGGACGACGTCCTCGACCTCTTCCCGCCGGTGGCCGGCGGCGGGCGGGCGGTGTTTGGGGGGGTCAGCCCGGCCCAGTTCGAGCGTTACCTCAAGAAGTGGGGCGGCGCCCCGGAAGAGGACGGCTGGTGGCGGCTGGAGGGGGCCCGGGTGCGCTTTTGGGAGGAGGCCCCCACCCAGGTGGGCGCCTGGGCGGTGGCCCGGATCGGGGTCGAGGTCGAGGGGGAGGAGGCCGAGCGCTGGTGGCAGCGGATCCGCCTGGCCTGCATGCGCGGGGGCGGGTAGAAATCCTCCCCTGCGCCCCTGTAGACGCCCTTCGCGAGCGCCGGCTCCACCCCGAGCTCAACGTCTTCCGTCCTCCCGAGCGGCAGCTGGAGGCGCTAATCAAGATCGCCGAGAGCCCCGACGGCTGCGTCAGCATCGCCGTCGACGGCGACGTGATCGTGGGCTACGCCGCCTTTCACCGGCCCGACGCCTTCGAGCGCTGGGCCGACGACGACACCGGCGGCATCTACGAGCTCGGCGCCGTCGAGGTGGCCCCCAGCTACCGCGGCCAGGGCCTCGCCCGGCGGCTTTTGGCCGAGACCTTCGCCACCGGTCGCTTCGAGGACAAGGTGGTCCTGGCCACCCTCTACTACTGGCACTACGATCTCGAGCGCACCGGCCTCTCCCCCTTCGCCTACCGCGAACTTTTAGAGAAGCTCTACCGCTCGGTGGGGTTTGAGAACTTCGCCACCGACGACCCCGACATCTTCGCCCACGCCGAGAACGCCCTCATGGCCCGCATCGGCGAAAAGGCCCCCGAAGCGGTGGTCAAGCGCTTTCACGACCTGCGCTTTGCCCGCGACGAGGGCCCGTGGTGCTTTATGTAGCGGTGCCGATCAGGGGCACGCCGGCCTCCTTGGCCTGGTACATGCGGGCGTCGGCGATGCGCAGGAGGTCCTCCTTGGTCTTCGCGTCCTCGGGGAAGCAGGCGACGCCAAAGTTGGCGTCCAGGCAGATGTTGCCAAAACAGACCTGGCGCACCCGCTCGGCGTAGCGGAGCACCGCCTCCTTCGCCCCCTTGCAGTCGGTGCCCGGCAGCAACAGGGCGAACTCGTCGCCGCCCCAGCGGAAAAAGAGGTCGCCGTTTCGGCGGGTGGCCTCGATCGCCCGGACGACCTGCTTGAGGGCCTCGTCGCCAACGTCGTGGCCCAGGGTGTCGTTGATCTGCTTGAACCGCCTGAGGTCCATGATCACCAGCGAGAGCGGCTGCTGGTGGCGCTTGGCGAAAGCAAAGAGCTCGTCAAGAAAGCGTTCGAAGGCCCGGCGGTTGGGCAGCCCGGTGAGGGGATCGGTGAGGGCCGCCCGGGCCAGCCGGCGCCGCAGGTCGACCTCGTGCAGCAGCGCCGCCACCTCGACGGCGAAGGCCTGGGCCACCTCCAGGGACTCCTCGTCGAAGGCCCAGGGCTCGGTAAAGGCGTCCAGGTTCAACACCGCCAGCACCCGGCCCTGGTAGAGGATGGGCACGCAGAGGTTGGCGGCCATCTCTTTAAGCCGGCCGGCGGTGTCGATCACCTCGGGGTCGGCGTGGCGGTGGCTGACCGACTCCAGCGCCACCTGATTCCGCGAGATCACCCGGGGCTGGCCGGTGGAAAACCCGGCCCCGCACCAGTCGCGCATCGCCGCCCGGTCGAAGCTGAGCCGCCGCAAGCCGGCGAGGTCGTAGCCGACCGCAGCGCGGTAGGCGTATCTACCGTCATCGCGCACCAACAGGCTGCCCGCCTCGGCCCCGGGCACCAGGTCCACGGCGGCCTCCAGGAGGGCCTGAAAGAGCGCGTCCTCGTGCTCCTCGGCGAGCCGCTTTTGCAGCTCCAAGAGGGCCGTTAGCCGGGTCTCGGCGAGCTGCTGCCCTACCGCCGGCGAGAGCAGGTTGGCCACCAGCGCCAGCAACTCCCGCTCCCGGGGCCGCCAGGGCCGGGGGGCGTGGCGCCTGAGGCCGAGCACCGCCCGGGCCCGCCGCCGACCCCAAAGGGGGTAGAGCGCCAGCGACCGCGCCCGCGCCCAGCGCAGTACCTCCTCGTTTTCCGCCAGGTCGTCGACAAAGAGGGGCCGTTGCTCGCGGTAGACCCGCCAGATCAACCCCTCTCCGGGGGCCAGGCCCTCGTCCTCGAGCTTTCTTCGCTCCTCGTCCGGGAACTCGCCGGCCAGCACCAGCGGTCGGTAGCGGCCCCGGGTCTCCAAGAGCAGGCTGCCGGCGTCGGCGCCGACCTCCTGGAGAAGGCGCTCGAGCACCCGCAAAAACGCCGTCTGCCGGTCCCCGGGGGCCACCAGGGCCCGCCCCACCTCGGTGAGGAAGCGGGCCACCCGGCGCTCGTAGATCGAGGTCAGGCGCTCCGAGAGCACGCTGGCAAAACGCTGCCAGACCCGGGTCTCCTCCGCATCCACCCCGGCGAACGGGGCCACGCGCAGGATCATGTAAGGATCCTTCTCAATGAAAAGGGGCAGGTACAAGGCGCCCTCGTGCCAGACGACCTCCCCTCGCATGAGCTCTTGGGCGCGCTCGGGGGGACAGATCGCGGGCAGGCAGGCGGCCTCCCAGGGCAGGGCCACCACCTCGAGCTGGGTGCGCCGCCGAACGGCCTCGGCGACGCTGGCGAGCGCCGTCTCCAGGTCCTCCGGATGGCCCTCCAGGGCCTCCAAAAAGAGCGCTAGGTGGCGGCGGATGCGCCGCTCGCGGCGGACCCGATGCCGAAGCAACCAACGCAACGCCAACCCCGATCCGACCGCGAGCAAAAGCGCCAGCGCTAAAAAGCCCACCTGGAGCAGGCTGGCCTCCTCCCGGAGGTCAAAAAGGAGCACCAACAGGGCGGCGGCCAGGGCGTAGGGCCAGTCGTAGCCGACAGCCAGCACCCCCACGGTGACGAGGGCAAAGAGCTCCCAGTGGGGCCAGCCGGCAAGCGCCCCCACAAGGGCGAAGAGGGCGCTCAGTCCCCCCACCCCCCAGGCGGCGAAGAGGACCGCGCGCGGATTGGTGCCCATACCCCTCACAGCGGCCGCCTCGTTCCCAAGAATACCATCAGCTTAGGCGCCGTTCCGCGTAGAGCCGGGCGTCGGCCCGTCGCACCAGCTCCTCCAGCCGTCGGCCCTCGGCGGGAAAGAGCGCGTAGCCGCCGCGGGCGGCGAGGGGCTCGCCCTCGACCGCGAGCGCGGCGATCGCCGCCCGCAGCCGCCGGAGCGCGCTTTGGGCGGCGGCGGCGTCACCGGCGCCGATCAAGAGGGCGAACTCGTCCCCGCCCCAGCGGGCCACGTACTCCCCCTGGCGCACCCCCTCGGCCAAGGCGCGGGCGACCAGCACCAGCGCCCGGTCCCCAACCGGGTGACCGTGGCGGTCGTTGATCCCCTTGAATCCCACGAGGTCAAGGATCAAGACGGCGAGGCGCCGCCGCCCCTCCCGCTCCCGCGCAAAGGCCTCGGCGAAGCCGCGCCGGTTCAAAAGGCCGGTGAGCGGGTCGTGCCGGGCCGAGAAGGCCAGCGCCTCGTGCATCGCCGCCTCGTGGAGCATGGCCGCCGCCTGCAGGGCGAAGCCCTTGGCGACCTCGATCGAGCGGTGGTCAAAGGCCCCCTCGTCGGTGAAGCTGTCGAGGTTCAAGGCGGCGAGAATCTGGCCGTCCTTGACGATGGGCACGAGCAGATTGGCACGGATCTCGGGAAGACGGGCAGCCGCCTCCAGGCTCGCGGGCGCGGTCTCACGCGAGCGCTGGTGGACCCGGCGCCTGAGAATCCGGGGCCGGCCGGCGGCCCAGTGGTTCCCACCCCAGTTGGCCATGTCGGCCTCGGAGTAGGCGTGGGCGGCGAGGGCCTCGAAGTCGAAGCCGACCGTGGCCCGGTAGCGGAAGTGGCGGTCCTCCCGCACCAGCAGGCTGCCCGCCTCGGCCCCGGGCACCAGGTCCACGGCGGCCTCCAAGAGGGCCTTGAAAAAGCGGCGTTCGTCGCCTTCGGGAAGCAGGCGCTCAAGCTGCAAGAGGGTGCCAAGCCGCGCCGCCAGGTCGAGCCGGGCGAACTCGCTGGCCAGCGCCCGGGCGGTCTTCTCGATGGCCGCGGCGTCGGCCCGGGTCCAAAAGCGGGGCGCTTGCACCCGCACCGCCAGCAGCCGCCGCGGCCGCCGGCCGCGTTCCACGGGCACGACGGCCAGAGCGCCCACGGGGCCGGTGCGCTCCGGGGGCAGCGCCCCGGCCTTTTGGCCGTAGCGCTCGACGTAGAGCGGCTCCCCGGAGCGGTAGACCCGCCACAAAAGCCCCTCCCCGGGGCGCAAGCCCTCGGTAAAGAGCCGCTTTTCCTGGGGAAAGAGCATGCCGTCCTGGGCGAGAAAGTAAAAGCGGCCCCGGCGCCAGGTCCACACCCCCACGTTGTCCGCCCCCAGGTAGTGGCGAAGCGCCCGGGAAAAGGCCCGGGCCAGGTCGGCGGGGGCCTCAGCGTCGCCAAGGGCCTTTAGGAGGTCGCTCGAGAGCCGGTTCTCGGCGAGGAGCTGGTCCCGCTCCAGCCGGGTCAAAAACGCTTCCAGCCGCGCCCGCTCCGCGGGCGCAAGGGGGCGCGAGAACAAAAGCTCCCCGTAGCACTGCCCCTCGTATTCCAGCGGATGGGCAGCCGCGGGGGCGAAGGCCGGGCCCCAGGCGCGCCGGCCGGTTGGCCCCTCGAGCACGAGCCGCACGCCGACGTCCGGAAAGGGCGCCCCTTCCAACCAACGAAGAAGTGCGCCGTCCCAGCGTTTCGCCTCGTCCCCGCCTACTTGCAAACCACTTTCAGCATACCGGCTAGCCAAAGCGGCCGGTGATGTAGGCCTCGGTTCGGGGGTCCTTGGGGTTGGTGAAGATCTTCTCGGTGCGATCGAACTCGATCAAGGACCCGTCGAGGAAGAAGGCGGTATGGTCGGAGACCCGCGCCGCCTGCTGCATGTTGTGGGTGACGATGACGATCGTCACCCGCTCCTTCAGGCTGGCGAGCAGGTCCTCGATGGCCTGGGTGGAGGCCGGGTCGAGCGCGCTGGTGGGCTCGTCCATCAACAGCACCTCGGGCTCGACGGCGAGCGCCCGGGCGATTGAGAGTCGCTGCTGCTGGCCGCCGGAGAGCCCGGCTGCAGGGGAAAAGAGGCGGTCCTTGACCTCGTCCCAGAGCGCCGCCGCCTTGAGGGCCTCCTCGGCCACCTGGCGGAGCCGCTTGCGGTCGCGTTCACCGACGAGCTTCAGGCCCGCCACCACGTTGTCGAAGATGCTCATCGTGGGAAAGGGGGTGGGTCGCTGGAACACCATCCCCACCCGGCGTCGCACCACCACCGGGTCCACGTCCGGGTCGTAGATGTTCTTTCCGTCGAGGAGGACCTCCCCCTCCACCCGGACCACGGGGTTGAGGTCGTGCATGCGGTTCAGCGCTCGCAAGAAGGTGGTCTTGCCGCAGCCCGAGGGCCCGATCAGGGCCGTGATCTGGCGGTCATAGATCGGCAGGGTGATCTCCTTGACCCCGGGCTTCTTACCGTAGTAGACGGAGAGGTCGCGGGTCTCCATGCGTACCGATGGGTTCATCTTCGGCCTCCGGCGTAGCGTCGGGCGAGGTAGCTCGCCGCCATGATCAAGAGCGCCAGCAAAAGCGCCGCTCCCCAGGCCTGGCGGTGCCAGTCCTCGTAGGGGCTGACGGCGTAAACGAAGATCTTTAAGGGGAGGGTGTCCATCGGCTCCAGCGGGTTGGTGGTCAGGTAGGGGTTGCCAAAGGCGGTGAAGAGGAGCGGCGCCGCCTCCCCGGCGCCGCGGGCCAGCGCCAGCATCAGCCCGGTGAGGATGCCCCCCCGGGCGGCGGGAAGCACCAGGCTCAAGACCACCCGCCAGCGCGGCAACCCCAGCGCCAGCCCCGCCTCGCGGAGCTCCCAGGGGATCAGCTTTAACACCCCCTCGGTGGCGCGGACGATGATCGGGATCATGATCAGCGCCAGCGCCACCGAGCCCGAGAGCCCCGAGAAGTGGCCCAGCGGCTTCACCACCAGGACGAAGGCGACGAGGCCCATCAGGATCGCCGGCAACCCCGCCATCACGTCGGCGACCAGGCGCAGGGGCGGGTTCAGGGGATGCTCGGGGTACTCGGCGAGCAGGATGCCGGCGGCCAGGCCCAGCACCGCGGCGAGAACGAGCGCGATCAGGTCCACGACGAAGGTGCCCACGATCGCCGGCAGCATCCCCCCGCCCGCCTCTCCCGGGGGGCGCGGCCCCTGGGTGAAAAAGGCCCAGTTCAAGGCCCCCAGCCCCTCGGCAAAGACGTAGAAGAGGATGAAAAAGAGCGGCACCAGCACTACCAGCGTGCCGAGCACCACCAGCGCCGCCATCACCCGGTCGCGGAACCGCCGCCGCCCGAGGTTCACCGCCGCCCCCCTTCCAGCTGCATGCGGTTCAGGATCCAGGTGGCCACCAGGTTGGTGAGGAGCGCGATCAAGAGGAGCAACAAGCCCACCGCCACCAGCGCCGAGAGGTGCAGGTCGTCGCTGGCCTCGGTGAACTCGTTGGCGATCAGGCTAGCCATGGTGGCGGCGGGGCCAAAAAGGCTGTAGGGCAGCTCCACGCTGTTGCCGATCAGCATGGTGACCGCCATCGTCTCCCCCAGCGCCCGCGCCAGCGCCAGCACCACCCCGGAGAAGATCCCCGCCCGGGCGTAGGGGATCACCGCCCCGCGGATCACCTCCCAGCGGGTGGCGCCGAGCGCGTACATCGCCTCCCGCTGCTCGCGGGGCACGAGGGCGAGGGCGTCCCGGGCCAGGGAGCTGGCGTAGGGCACGATCATCAGCGCCAGCACCAGGGTGGCGGAGAAGAGCCCGATCCCGGTGGGCGGGCCCAAAAGGGGCAGGACGCCGGGGGCGTGGGCGGCCGCCCAGAGGTAGAGGGGGCTCTCGACGTGGGCCCTGAGCGGCGGCACCAGCACGAAAAGCCCCCACAGCCCGTAGACCACGCTGGGCAGCGCCGCCAGAAGATCCACCAGGTAGGCCACCGGCTCCTTGAGCCAGGCGGGGGCCAGCTCGACCACGTAGATCGCCGCCGCCAGCGCCGGGAAAAAGGCTAAAACGAGCGCCAGCGCGCTGGTGATCAGGGTGCCGAGGAGGGCGGGCCAGGCCCCAAAGACCCCCCGGACCGCGTCCCACTCCCGCCCTAGCAAGAAGCCGAAAAAGCCGAAGCGACCGAGGGCGGGCGCGGCGCCGCTATAAAGCTCGTAGGCGATCAAGAGCGCCAGCAGGACCAGGCCCAGCCCGAGGGCGACGACCACGCCGGCAAAGAGGCGGTCGCCGAGTCTTCGGTAGATCCAGCGGGGCACGGCGGCGATTTTACCGGAGCGGCCGGTCCCCGAAGCGCAGGCTTTGGATGTTCTTCTCGTTCACCTTGACCGCGACCTCGGGCAGCCGGGCGTAGTGCAGGGGCTCATTGTACTTCTGGGCGTCGTGGCTGATCCACCAGAGCAGATCGGCCAGCGCCTTGGCCTCGGCAAAGCGCTTGAAGGCGCGGTTCTTGGCCATGTCGCGGTAGACCAGGATCCAGGTGAAGCTGGAGATCGGGTAGCCCTCGGGCGCCGGGGTGTCGGTCAAAGAGACGCGGGCGTCCGGGGGGAAGTCCTCGAGCTCGGCCGCCTTGCGCACCGTCTCCACGGTGGCCAGGACGAACCTACCGGCGCGGTTTTGCACCGCCCCGTAGGGCAGCTTGGTCTGCAGGGCGAAGGTGAGCTCGACGTAGCCGATCGCCCCCGGCACCTGCCGCACCAGCCCGGCGACGCCCTCGTTCCCCTTGCCGCCGAGCCCGGTGGGCCAGCGCACGCTCTTGCCGAAGCCGACGCGCGCTTTCCACTCCGGCGAGACCTTGGAGAGGTACTCGGTCCAGATGTAGGTGGTGCCCGAGCCGTCGGAGCGGTGCACGACGGTGACCGGCAGCGGCGGCAGCCGGAGGCCGGGGTTGAGCTTGGCGATCCGCGGGTCGTTCCAGGTCTTCACCTTGCCCAAAAAGAGCTCCGCCAGCAGGGGGCCGGTGAAGTTGAGCGGCTTCTTGACCCCGGGCAGGTTGTAGGCCGGCACCACCGCCCCCAGCGCGGTGGGGACGTGGACCACGTCGGTGCCGTAGCGGTCCTTGAACTTCTTCAGCTCGGCGTCCGAGAGGGGCGCGTCCGAGGCGCCAAAGTGCACGGTCTGCTCGAAAAGCTGGCGCACGCCGCCGCCCGAGCCGATGGACTGGTAGTTGACGCGGACGCCGGTGAGCTTCTCGTACTCGGCGAAGTACTTGGCGTAGAGGGGGTAGGGGAAGGTGGCGCCGGCGCCGGTGAGGCGGACGCCGCCCGCCTGGGCCAGGCCAACGACCCCGAGAAGGAAGAAAAGCGCGAGCTTTCGCAAACCCATCACCTCCATCTCCAGCATGTCCCGGCTTTGTCAGCTGAGCGTCAGCTCACGAGCTTGCCGGTGAGCCAGTAGAAGACCCGCTCGGCGATGTTCTCCAGGTGGTCCCCGAGCCGCTCGTAGCTCCTCGCCACCCGGAGCAGGGTGAGGGCCTTGGAGAGGGTGCGCGGGTCCTCAAGCATGTAGGTAAAGAGCTCGCGGGTGAGCTGCTCATACATGTCGTCGATGTCCTCGTCGAGCTCGAGCACCCGCCGCGCCGCCCCCAGGTCGCGCTCGGCGACCGCCTTGGCGACCTCGTCGAGCATCTCCAAAAGCCGCTCCCCGACCTGGGGCAGGAGGACGTACTTTTTGAGGGGCGGCTCCTGGGCCAGCAAGAGCGCGTCCTCGGCGACGTGGGCGGCGTAGTCGCCGGCCCGCTCGAGGTCGGTCACCGCCTTGAGGATGGTGATGAAAAACCGTAGGTCGCTGGCCACCGGCTGGTGGCGGGCGATGGCGGCGATCACCTCGTCCTCGATGGCGAGCTCGAGCTCGTCCACCTCGCGGTCCTTCTTGATCACCTTCTGGGCCAGCTCGGCATCCCCCTTGACCAGGGCCTCGGTGGCCTCGGCGGTCATCTCCCGCACCGCCGCCACCATCTCCAAAAAGCGGCCGGTGACGGCCTGGATCTCCTTCTCCAACGCCTGTCGCATGCCGATCCCACCTTACCCCCTCAGCCAAAGCTCCGGCGGAAGCCAGACGCCAAAGGCGTTGGCGTCCCCCACCCGGCGGCCGTAGGCGTCGCCGCCAAAGCTCCGGGCGATCCGCCGCACGATCGCGAGCCCCAGCCCCGAGCCCCGGGCACGGGCGCTTTGGGCCCCCCGCGCCCCCGGGGCGAAGAGCGCCTCGTAGTCATCGATCTTGGGGCCGCGGTCTTGGACCTCGAGGAAAAACCGCTCCCCCTTCACCCCGCCGACCAGCCTCACCGGCGGGCGGCCATGGCGGTAGGCGTTCTCGATCAGGTTCAAGAGGATCTGGAAAAGCGCGTCCGGGTCCACCCGAAGCCGCACCCCGGGAACGGCCCAGCGGAGGTTTTTGGCCTCGGGCAGGACCCGCTCGATCCGGGGGCGGAGCGCATCGAGCGCGTAGGGCGGCACCGCCGGGGCATAGACCCCCTCCTCCACCAGCCGCGCCAGCCGCTCGCTCTCGGCGCGGAGCACGGCGAGCACCTCGGCCGCCTCCTGGGGCTCGAGCCCGGGCAGGACCTCGAGCAGCCCCCGGATCGCCGCCACCGGGGTCCTGAGCTCGTGCCGCAGCCGCTCGAGCGCCTCGCGCTCGGCGTCCTCCGGGGCCTCGATCAAGAACAGCGCCCCGGGGACCGCCCGGGCCCGGACCCGCCGCCCCCGCACCTCGAGCACCGCCTCGCCCCCCGCCTCCGAGAGGCGCAAGAGCCGCCGGTCACGCAGGGCGTGGATCAGTGGCAGCCCGACGACGCGCTCGGGCTCGACCCCAAGGAGCCGCGCCGCGGCCGCGTTCAGCGCCTCGATGCGCCCCTCGCGGTGGAGGAGCACCCCCTCAAAGGCTGCGTCCCAGACGTCCCTCACGCCTCCTCCGAAAAGCGGTAGCCCTGGCCGCGCACGGTTTCGATCCAGCCCGCGCCGAGCTTCTCCCGGAGCTGGGCGACGTGCTGGTCCACGGTGCGGGGGGTGCCGAGGTACTCCGGCCCCCAGACCTTGTCCAAAAGCACCTCCCGCGAGAACACCCGCCCGGGCTCGGCCGCGAGCGTGGCCAAAAGGTCAAACTCCCGCCGGGTGAGCGAAAGCGGCCTGCCCGCCAAGGACGCCCGCCGCCGGTCGAGGTCCAGGGCGAGCGCCCCCCGGCGGATCTCCCCCAGCTTGCCGACGCGGCGCAACAGCGCCTTCAGCCGGGCGACGAGCTCGGCGAGGGAGTAGGGCTTTACCAGGTAGTCGTCGGCGCCGCCCAAGAGCCCTGCTACCCGGTCCCCCTCGGCGCTCTTCGCGGTGAGCATCAGCACCGGCAGCCGCTCGCCGCGAGGGTCCTGGCGGAGGCGCTCGAGCAGCCGCAGCCCGGGCTCATCGGGCAGCATCCAGTCGAGCACCACGACGTCGGCCTGGGGAAAGCGCGCCCAGGCCTCGGCGGCGCTGGCCGCCTCGACCACCGCAAAGCCCGCCCGTTCCAGGCCAAGCCTTAGCGCCAGCCGCACCGCCGCCTCGTCCTCGACCACCAGTACCCGTGCCACCCTAGGACCAGCTTAAGGACATCTGGCCGGATTCAACGTCATATAACGGGGTATGCCTGCTCCCCGGCTCTTTCTTCCCTTCGGCGCCGCCCTCACCGTCACCGGCACCTGCCACCTGGTGACCCACAGGGGCTACCGGCTGCTGATGGACTGCGGCGCCTACCAGGGCGAGGCCGAGGCCAAGAACTACACCCCCTTCGGCTTCGACCCCGCACGTGTGGACGCCGTAATCGTCACCCACGCCCACCTCGACCACATCGGCCGCCTGCCGCGGCTGATCAGGGAAGGGTTTTTGGGCCGCATCTACGCCACCCGCCCCACGGCGCTCTTGATGCGGCCCATCCTCGAGGACGCCCACAAGGTGATGAAGGAGGAGAACAAGCGCCGCAAGAAGAAGGGCCTGCCCCTCGTGGAACCGCTCTGGGACGTTGGCGACATGAAGGAGGTCTTCCGCCGGCTGAGCCTGGTGCCCTACTACCTGCCCCGGCAGTTCGGGCCCTTCAAGGTCAGTTTCCAAAACGCCGGCCACCTGCCGGGCTCGGCCTTCTTCGTGGTCGAGGCGGACGGCCACCGGCTGGTCTTCTCCGGCGACCTCGGCAACCGGCAAAAGGAGGTGCTTCCCGACCCCGACTACCCTCCGGTGGCCGACCTCGTGGTCTCCGAGTCCACCTACGGCGACCGGCCCCATAAAAGCTTTCACGCCACGCTCGAGGAGTTCGCCGAGGT
>Ga0256832_1002235_pt1 | contig 13245 bp, 13 predicted proteins | sample 134614metaG_FD_190534 | JGI IMG/M metagenome (GOLD analysis project Ga0256832, IMG submission 190534) | Hydrothermal vent microbial communities from Lau Basin, Pacific Ocean - 134-614 | ecosystem: Environmental > Aquatic > Marine > Hydrothermal vents | place: Pacific Ocean: Lau Basin | collected... | reverse complement strand
ATTATAGGTATGATTTTGAGTCACAATTGTTTAAGTATATTGAAGCTGAAAACGTATGGTTGAATGATTCAAACCTGTCGCCAACATTAGATCCGGACATACTTTTTTATGGGCTGGATATAAATGAATTGTCAACATTAAATGCGGACTGGGCTTTTATGTATAGAAATAAAGAAGTGCAGCAAATTGTAAAATATTATAGTGATGGTATTGTATTAATAACCGATGGTGACGTAAATACATTGAATCAAATTTCAGGAGTTACTTCCATTAAAGACGTGCCGATTGATAAATTTGAAAATTGCGAAAGTTTTGATAATGGTAACACTTCACTTTTTTGTATTTCGGCAAACAGAACAGAGAACAGGATTACAGAACAATTGGTACTAAAAAAAGAATCAAGGGGGTTGTTAAAGTTAAGAAGTTTCAGGCATCCAGTTATGACGAAAACCATAATGGAATTATTGAACCAAGTGAATATTTAGTAACTATCACACATAATAAGGTCAAAGTCAAAGCCAAAACCATCAAAAAACGCTGGTGGGGCGGTTGGTGGCGCTACCAGGTGTCGGAGATAAAAGCTGCTGTGGACGGAGAGGCTGCTGTTGGTGATTGTGGTAGTGCTAACATTGTCACCTTTGACAAAAATATCCATTATAGCGAAAAACATAATAGAGCTAAAACAAAGTGGAAACATAGGTTTCCCGATCCTTCACGAGGCGCAATTGAGTTTAACGGTCTGTATATAGAAAATGACAACTTATGGGGTTATTTTTATTCACATAATCATAAACGATTTAAATTAGATTTTACAGATGGTACATTTATTCCTTATTAATTTAATTAAAAAACGGTATCGGCATATTGCCGGTACTGTTTTTTATGATTTTAAAATCCAATGCGCAATCAGATTTTATAAAAGATTACGCCTTATGGGGCGTAAATGGCGTATTTGTGGAATATGACAAAGGTAAAACGAATTATGGCGTTACAGACAGCCCTGTAACTGTGTATCATATGAAAACTCCTTCATTTAATCTGGGCTTGAGTCTTAATGTCTATCATAATAAACGCTTTATAGTAAAAACCGGTTTTGGAATCAGATATATCCATGAAAAACAAAGATATCATATTGATTATGACCAAACTCATAGTCCTTATGGAAATGATTTTATTATAGAATCAAGTAGTGATGATGTGGTGATGTATATTCCTATTAGATTGAATTATTTAGTTTATAAGAAATTATTTGTTTATGCGAGTGTCAATCCGGGCTATTATAAAGAGTATGGTGGAATTGCCTATGATTTGAAAGATACCATTGAAATTTTCCTAACCTATCCTGAGCAGGAAATTGGTTTTACTTTGATTTAGAATTTGGTTTTGGGATGTATTTGCCAACAAAATTTGTATTATTTCAACCCTATTTATATTACAACAAAAGTTTTCACAATATGTGGCAAGGCAACATTAAAATTAAAGGAATCAAAAATCGACCATACACAGAGATAAATGGCACGTTTGAACAGTCAGGTAACTACTTGGGCTTTGGTCTAAATATTTATCCTAAAAAGTTTTGGTAATAATTATAACTTTTATAGTGTGGATAACATCAAATTCTAAAAAGTTCAGACCGGAAGATATTACAATTATTAAAATATTTATTCCAAAATTCAGCAAACAGTATTAGCATTTAAATATCACTTTCGGTAAACCCATCCCTTGGAAAACCTTTGACGACAACAAATCGAGGCATGAGTGGGCGGCAGAGGTTAAGAAAATTGCTTATCAATTAGCCAAACATACTTAAAATGTTAAAAATCTTGGTTTTACACACACACTTTGTTACTTTTGTTGCTAAAAAATCATGATATCAAAAATGTTTTACTTCCTTTTATCGGTCGTTGTTCTATTGGTTATCTTGTATCAAATTCCTGCCAAAAAAGCAGATTTTTTCAAACTTTATAAAAAAAATGATCTTCCGGCACAACAGCTAAGCGCCTTTTACAAAAAACCGGTTAAAACCATTACAGTTAATGGGGTTGATTGGAAGTATTTCTCAGGTGGCAAAGGTGAGCATACCATTTTATTATGCCACGGCATGGGCGGTGCGTATGATTTATGGTGGCAACAAGTTGCAGCGTTCGAAAAGGATTATAAAATTATTACTTATACCTTACCGGACGAGATTGACAATCTGCAAGCCGTCAAAACCGGTTTGGAAGCCATTCTCAATCAAGAAAAGGTTGATAAATTTTATGTGGTTGGCACTTCCATGGGCGGTTATATCGCTCAATATTTGGTTAAAACCATGCCCGAAAGAGTCGAAAAAGCGGTTTTCGGCAACACCTTTCCGCCAAATGATGAATTAGTAACCGAAAATCAAACCAAATTTAAAATTGTCTCTTGGCTACCCGAAATAGTTGTTGGTAAATTCGGCGAAAAATCATTAGACGAAAAATTGTTGCCGGCAGCCCATCATGATAGTCTGCTGGCAGCCTTTTTACCCTCTTTGCCTTTTAGCAAAAAAGGTCTAATAGCCCGTTACAAAGTTGTGGTCGATATGTTTGTGTTTAATCCTTGTCAATATCAATACAAACGTATTCCCAAATTGATTTTTGAGTCGGATAACGATCCGTTGATTTCAAAGTCCTTGCGACGGCAACTTCGACAACTTTATCCCGATGCCGAAGTGTATACCTTTCATAACGAAGGTCATTTTCCTTATATCAATGCCGTTTCAGAATATAATAAAGTATTGCGGTCCTTTTTAGAACGCCCCAACCCATATTTGTCTGTTGAACAAACCCTATCAGATTATTTTGATGGCAGAAAACAAGCTGATGTTGCCAAATTAAGCAAGGTTTTTCATCCCGATGCCCGTTTATTTACTAACAAATCAGACACCATTGTCAGTATCAACTTAAAGCAATATTTAGATAACGTGACGAATGACGGACCGCAAAATCCCGAAACCAAAATACAAGATGTTTCAATAAAATCGCAAATGGCAACGGCACGAACCATTTTTAAGTATCCCAATGCCTCTTACTCAGATGTTTTGACTTTGATACCCGATACCAATCGGTGGAGAATTGTTAATAAAAGTTTTAAAAAAATCCATTGATGTATTCATTTATTAATCGGTTATCTACAAAAAAGAACTTAATTGCCGGATTATTGTTAATTGTAATAATTAATTTGGTTGTTTTTCCCTTTTTTCCGGCTTTATTAGATGGTTCGGATATTGATTTTAGTAACATTTTTGACTTGCAGTTCGGCTTTAATACTGCTTATGTGATTCAAACCTTAACAAATTTAGGACAAAAAGGACGTCATATATATATGTTATCAACAATATTTGTAGACATACCATACTTAATAATCTACGGGTTTGTTTATGCCATATTAATTAATACGGTTCTCCATAAATTACAATTTGACTTTAAATTATTAATTTACTTATCATTTTTGATTAGTTTGTTTGATCTAATTGAAAACATTGGTGTCATATATTTTTTGCAGACTTATCCTGATATATCATTACAAATGGTCAAGCTGACTTCAATTGCCAATCAATTAAAATGGCTGACGGTTTTTGTGTTGTTTTGTTGTTTTATAATTCTTTTAATAATATTAATGTATAAATCATATAGTAAAAGTTCTAAAAAATAAAAAAATCATTTGGTGATATTTAATAAATCCTTTACTTTTGCCAAAGCCAAAACGGCTAAAAAATATTTTTAAAAAAATACTTGTTTTTTTCTTTGCAGTTTAAAAATTTGTTTATAAATTTGCAACCCGTTACAAGAGCGTGATGCCGATGTAGCTCAGCTGGCTAGAGCAGCTGATTTGTAATCAGCAGGTCGTGGGTTCGAGTCCCTCCATCGGCTCTTTATTGAAATATTAATAATTTGGTGAGGTACTCAAGTGGCCAACGAGGGCAGACTGTAAATCTGCTGCGCAAGCTTCGGAGGTTCGAATCCTTCCCTCACCACAAAAAAAAGGGAGTGGCTCTCCCGGCGATGTTCGGGTGCTTCGGCAACCGGAAAGTGAACAAAGCTTTTTGCGGGAGTAGCTCAGTTGGTAGAGCATCAGCCTTCCAAGCTGAATGTCGCGGGTTCGAATCCCGTCTCCCGCTCTACCGTAAGGCCGATGTAGCTCAGGGGTAGAGCGCTTCCTTGGTAAGGAAGAGGTCACGGGTTCAAATCCCGTCATTGGCTCTAAGGAGAGCTTAATAAAGTAAAAAAATAAAGATTAAAAATTAGTATTATGGCTAAAGAAAAATTCGAAAGAACCAAACCGCACGTTAATATAGGTACCATTGGTCACGTTGACCACGGTAAAACTACATTGACCGCTGCAATTACAGAAGTTTTAGCAAAAAAAGGTCTTGCTGAAAAAAAAGACTTTGATGCTATTGATAATGCTCCCGAAGAAAAAGAAAGAGGGATTACTATTAATACGGCTCACGTAGAATACGAAACCGAAAAAAGACACTATGCACACGTTGACTGTCCGGGTCACGCCGACTACGTTAAAAACATGGTTACCGGTGCTGCTCAAATGGACGGTGCAATCTTAGTTGTTGCTGCCACTGACGGCCCTATGCCTCAAACCCGTGAACACATTCTTTTAGCACGTCAGGTAGGGGTGCCTAGAATTGTTGTTTTCATGAACAAAGTGGACATGGTTGACGATGAAGAATTGTTGGAATTAGTTGATATGGAAATTCGCGATTTGTTGAGTTTCTATGAATATGACGGTGATAATACGCCTGTTATTCAAGGTTCTGCACTTGGTGCTTTGAACGGAGAAGAAAAATGGGTTAAAACCGTTGAAGAATTGATGGATGCCGTTGATGAATGGATTCCTGAACCCGAAAGAGACACCGATAAACCTTTCTTGATGCCTATCGAAGACGTATTTTCAATCACCGGTCGTGGAACGGTTGCTACCGGTCGTATTGAAACCGGTGTTATCAACACAGGTGATCCTGTTGAAATTTTAGGTATCAGCAACGAAAAATTAACTTCAGTTGTTACAGGAGTTGAAATGTTCCGTAAAATTTTGGATCGCGGTGAAGCCGGTGATAACGTAGGTTTGTTATTACGTGGTATCGATAAGAACCAAATCCGTCGTGGTATGGTTATCGCTGCTCCCGGAACTATCACACCTCACAAAAAATTCAAAGCTGAGGTTTATATCTTGAAAAAAGAAGAAGGTGGTCGTCATACACCGTTCCACAACAACTATCGTCCGCAGTTCTATTTGAGAACAACTGACGTTACCGGTGAAATTCATTTGCCCGAAGGTGTTGAAATGGTATTACCCGGCGATAACTTGACCATTGAAGTAGAATTGATTTACCCCGTAGCTCTCAACAAAGGTTTGCGTTTTGCAATCCGTGAAGGAGGTAGAACGGTAGGTGCCGGTCAAGTAACCGAAATTTTAGACTAAATTTAAGTTCTATCATATAAATTTTATTTGAGAATTTGAAGTCCTTATCAGGGCTTCAAATTCTCTATAAATTAGGATACTTAATTTGGTATCCGTTTAAACGGGTGTAGCTCAGTTGGTAGAGCACCGGTCTCCAAAACCGGGTGTCGGGAGTTCGAGTCTCTCCACCCGTGCACAAGATGTTTCAATATTTAAAATTAAAGCAATGCTTAAACAATTTATAGAATATGTAAAAGGCGCTTACGAAGAATTAACCAATCATGTCGTTTGGCCCAAATGGGATGAAGTGTATAAAATGACCATTGTAGTAGCGGTATTTTCTGCTATTTTCTCCATATTTATTGCTGCTGTCGATTACGTATTCAGATATGTATTGCAAGCTTATTATAAGCTAATAAAAAGCTAAAATTAGATGAGTGATCAAGTTAAAAAATGGTATGTCGTTAAAGTCATTAGCGGCAAAGAAGCCAAAATACAAAAGCTCATTGAAAACGAAATTCAACGTAATAATTTAGAAGATTACGTTGGTGATATTTTGGTGCCTACCGAAAAAGTGGTTCAAATTAGAAATGGAAAACGCATTCAAAAAGATAAAACCCTTTTTCCGGGTTACATATACATAGAGGCTAATTTGTCCGGCGAATTACCGCACGTCATTAAATCCATACCCGGTGTAATGGGCTTTTTAAGCGGTGTCAAAGGTGGTGACCCTATGCCTTTGAGCAAAAAAGAAGTAAATCGTATTTTAGGTAAGCTTGACGAATTGGCTATGAATGATGATAATATCGTTATACCTTATAAGGTTGGAGACGCTGTTACTGTCACTGATGGACCTTTTAAAGGTTTTGACGGAACTATTGAAGAGGTGAATAAAGATCGCAAAAAAGTTACCGTAATGGTTAAATTTTTTGGCCGAAAAACACCTTTGGAATTAGGATTTTTTGAAGTTAAAAAAGTATAAACTGTTACGCATATTAAACTATTAAGCTTCCACAATAATAGTTTTTTTTGTAAAAAACATATCAGAAATGGCAAAAGAAATAAGTAAAGTAATTAAATTACAAATTCGGGGAGGTCAAGCGAATCCTTCGCCACCGGTTGGACCCGCATTAGGTGCCGCAGGCGTTAATATCATGGAGTTTTGCAAGCAATTTAATGCCAGAACGCAAGACAAAATGGGTAAAGTGTTGCCTGTAGCCATTAATGTTTATAAAGACAAATCTTTTGATTTTGTCGTTAAAACGCCACCCGCTGCCGTCCAATTAATGGAAGCGGCTAAAATCAAAAAAGGATCCGGCGAACCGAACCGAAAAAAAGTAGGCAGTGTCACTTGGGAACAAGTCAGACAAATTGCAGAAGACAAAATGCCCGATTTAAACGCATTTAGTGTAGAGTCGGCTATGAAGATGGTAGCTGGAACCGCAAGGTCAATGGGATTAACTATTGACGGTGATAATCCTTTTAATTAAAACGATTTTAGAAAATGGCAAGATTAAGCAAAAAAAGAAGAGAAGCATTATCAAAATTAGATAAAAACAAAGTTTATTCTTTGGAAGAAGCTACAAAATTAGTGAAAGAAATTTCTAATGCTAATTTTGATGAATCTATTGATATTGCTGTAAGATTAGGTGTTGACCCGCGAAAAGCTAATCAAATGGTGCGTGGTGTGGTAACCTTACCGCACGGAACCGGAAAAGATAAAAAAGTATTAGCATTGGTTACACCTGATAAAGAAGAAGAAGCAAAAGCAGCCGGTGCCGATTATGTCGGATTGGACGAATACCTTGATAAAATTAAAGGTGGTTGGACCGATGTCGATGTTATTATCACCATGCCTGCTGTTATGAGAAAATTAGGACCTTTAGGACGAATTTTAGGACCGCGTGGCTTGATGCCTAATCCTAAAACCGGAACGGTTACTATGGAAGTCGGTAAAGCGGTTAAAGAAGTCAAAGCCGGTAAAATCGACTTTAAAGTGGATAAAACCGGTATTGTTCATGCAGCTATCGGTAAAAAATCTTTTACTGCCGATAAATTGAAAGAAAATGCCGCAGAACTAATTACCACTTTAAACAAACTGAAACCTTCGGCTGCCAAAGGCACGTATATGAAGAGTATCAGTTTGTCATCAACCATGAGTCCAGGTATTAAAGTGGATCCTAAAAGTGTCTAATTAAGACCCAAAAAATTCAATCGATGAGAACAAGAGAACAAAAAGCTCAATTAATAGAAGAACTAACCCAAAAATTGTCCGATTACGAGGTTATATATATCGTGGATATCTTAGGGTTAAATGCCCAAATTACTTCTGATTTACGCCGTGCTTGTTATGGTAGTGATGTCAAATTGCAAGTTGTAAAAAATACGATGTTGCAGCAAGCAATGGATCAATCAAATAAAGAATTTGGTGATTTACGAGATATTTTAAAAGGCAATTCAGCTTTGATGTTGTCCAATGTTGGCAATCAACCTGCAAAAATCATTAAAAATTTTAGAAAAAAATCTGAAAAACCTGTATTAAAAGGTGCTTGGATTGAAGAGTCTATTTATATAGGTGATGACCAACTTAATACTTTAGTTAATATCAAGTCAAAAGAGGAATTGCTTGGCGAATTAATCGGATTGTTACAATCCCCTGCTAAAAATGTTATATCCGCACTTAAATCAGGTGGTGGTAAGCTTGCAGGTATTTTGAAAACTTTATCAGAGAAGTCTGAATAAATACTTATTACTTAAAAATTAATTTTTAAACTATAAAAACGATAGAAAATGGCAGATTTAAAAGCATTAGCAGAACAATTAGTTAACTTAACTGTAAAAGAAGTTAACGAATTAGCCGATATTATGAAAGAAGAATACGGCATAGAACCAGCAGCAGCTGCAGTAGCAGTAGCAGGTCCCGCAGCAGGCGGTGGCGAAGAAGGCGCTGAAGAAAAAACCGAATTTGATGTTATTCTTAAAGCTCCCGGCTCTTCTAAATTAGCAGTTGTTAAATTAGTAAAAGAGTTAACCGGATTAGGTCTTAAAGAAGCCAAAGCGGTAGTCGACAGTGCTCCTGCACCTGTTAAAGAAGGTGTTTCTAAAGATGAAGCCGAAGGCATCAAAAAATCTTTAGAAGAAGCCGGTGCCGAAGTAGAGCTTAAGTAGTTCTAACATAGCATATTTTTTTGGTTTAGGTCTTCCCGATCAGTCTCGGGATAGACCTAAACCATTTTGCATATAAAATATGTAACGCTCTTTTTGTGCTGATTTTCAGCTGTTTTAACATTTTGATAACCTTTAATTTTGTCCTACCGATATGACAAATACTAACAAAGAACTTCCTACAAAGGATACTAATAACAGAATCAATTTTTCATCTGTTAAAAACATTCCGGAATACCCGGATTTGTTAGCCATCCAATTAAAATCCTTTCAAGATTTTTTTCAATTGGAAACCAAACCCGAAAATAGAAACAATGAGGGTTTATACAAAACTTTTCAAGACAATTTTCCGGTTACCGATACCCGAAACCAATTTGAGTTATCATTCCTTGACTACTTTGTCGATCCGCCGCGCTATTCTATCCACGAATGTATTGAGCGTGGTTTAACTTACAGCGTGCCACTCAAAGCACGCCTTAAATTGGAATGTAACGATCCGGAACATGAAGAATTTGAAACAGTTGTCCAAGACGTTTATTTGGGCAACATCCCCTATATGACACCGCGCGGAACTTTTGTCATCAATGGTGCCGAACGTGTTATCGTTTCGCAATTACACCGCTCACCGGGTGTGTTTTTCGGACAATCCGTACATACCAACGGAACTAAATTGTATTCAGCCCGGATTATTCCCTTTAAAGGTTCATGGATAGAATTTGCAACAGACATCAACAATGTCATGTATGCCTATATCGACCGGAAAAAGAAATTACCTATTACTACCTTACTGAGAGCCATCGGTTACGAACGCGATAAAGATATTTTGGAAATTTTTGACTTGGCAGACGAAGTTAAAGTCTCTAAAACCGGTTTGAAAAAAGTGATAGGTCGAAAATTAGCAGCACGACTATTAAAAACTTGGCATGAAGATTTTGTGGATGAAGATACCGGCGAAGTCGTGTCTATTGAGCGTAATGAAATTATCTTAGACCGTGACACCGTTATCGAAAAAGAACACATACAAGATATTTTAGATTCCGGTGCCAAGACCATTCTATTGCATAAAGAAGATATATCCCAATCTGATTTTGCAATTATTTACCATACTTTACAAAAAGATTCAACCAACTCTGAGAGCGAAGCGGTTGAATATATCTATAGATTATTACGAAATGCCGATCCGCCGGATGATGAAACAGCACGTGGTATCATTGACAAATTATTCTTTTCTGACCAACGTTACAGTCTAGGAGAAGTCGGTCGTTACAGAATTAACAAAAAATTAGGTTTGGATATCCCGCTTGATGTGCAAGTCTTAACACGAGAGGATATCATTACCATTACTAAGCAATTGATTGAGTTAATCAATTCAAAAACCGAAGTCGATGATATTGATCACTTGTCCAACAGACGTGTCAAAACGGTAGGTGAACAGTTGTCACAACAATTTGGAGTAGGTTTGGCACGTATGGTTCGAACCATTAGAGAACGCATGAATGTTCGTGACAATGAAGTGTTTACGCCCATTGATTTAATCAATGCCAAAACACTGTCATCGGTTATCAAATCTTTCTTTGGGACCAATCAGTTGTCTCAATTTATGGATCAAACCAACCCGTTATCCGAAATTACACACAAACGGCGTTTATCAGCTTTAGGACCGGGTGGTTTATCCAGAGAACGCGCCGGATTTGAGGTGCGTGATGTGCATTATACCCATTACGGACGTTTATGTCCTATAGAAACGCCCGAAGGACCGAATATCGGTTTGATATCATCTTTGGCGGTTTATGCCAAAATCAATGATATGGGCTTTATCGAAACCCCTTATCGTGAGGTTGAAGATGCCAAAGTTAAATATGATCAGCCTATTAAATATTTAACGGCAGAAGAAGAAGAAGGTATGAAAATTGCCCAAGCGGAGACCCCAACCGATGATGAAGGAAACATCATACCCGACCATTTGGTAGCACGTGAAGAAGGTGACTTTCCGGTTGTGGATAAAGAAGAAGTCAACTATATGGATGTGGCACCCAATCAAATTGCCTCTATTTCGGCTTCTTTGATTCCGTTTTTGGAACACAATGATGCTAACCGTGCCTTAATGGGCTCAAACATGATGCGGCAAGCCGTCCCGTTATTGACGCCTGAAGCGCCAATAGTAGGAACCGGTATGGAAAGAAAATTGGTTCAAGATTCCCGTATTTTGATTAATGCCGAAGGTGAAGGGGTTGTAACTTATGTCGATGCTAAAAAAATTGTTATCAAGTATGACCGCACCGAAGAAGAACGTTTGGTTAGTTTTGACGACGATGAGAAAGTTTATGAGTTGGTAAAATTTAGAAAAACCAATCAAAATACAACCATCAACTTAACGCCTATCGTTAAAAAAGGTGACCGTGTAACCAAAGGACAAGTTCTGACCGAAGGCTATGCAACCGATAAAGGTGAATTGGCATTAGGTCGTAACTTGCGTGTAGCATTTATGCCTTGGAATGGCTATAACTTTGAGGATGCTATTGTTATTTCGGAAGATGTCGTAAGAAAAGATTATTTCACTTCATTACATATTGTTGAACATGCTTTGGAAGTAAGGGATACCAAATTAGGTCAAGAAGAATTGACCAATGATATTCCCAATGTCAGTGAAGAAGCGACCAAAGATTTGGACGAAAATGGTATGATTCGTATCGGTGCCGAAGTAAAACCGGGCGATATTTTAATCGGTAAAGTAACCCCGAAAGGAGAGTCGGACCCGACACCCGAAGAAAAATTATTACGGGCTATTTTCGGTGACAAAGCTGGTGACGTTAAAGATGCGTCATTAAAAGCTTCACCATCTTTAAGAGGTGTAGTTATCGATAAAAAATTATTTTCCCGTTCTATTAAAGACCGTCGCAAAACGGCACAAGATAAAGTTAAAATAGAAGAACTCGAAAGAGATTTTGAAGCTAAATATGAAGCTTTGCGTCAAAAATTGATTGAAAAGCTATTTGCTTTGGTCAATGGTAAAACGGCGCAAGGTGTCAAAAATGATTTGGGAAAAGATATCTTCCCGAAAGGTAAAAAGTTCACTCTCAAAATGTTAAGTGCCGTTCAAGATTTCGAGCATTTGACTATGGGAACATGGACTACCGACAAACATTTAAATGAATTGATATCCGAATTGATTAACAATTATAAAATCAGGGTTAATCAATTGAAAGGTAATTTAAGACGTGAGAAATTTGCCATCAGTGTCGGTGATGAATTACCTCCTGGAATTTTAAAACTGGCCAAAATCTTTATCGTTCAAAAACGTAAATTAAAAGTAGGAGATAAAATGGCGGGACGCCACGGAAACAAAGGTATTGTTGCCAAGATTGTCCGTCGTGAAGACATGCCGTTTATGGAAGATGGCACACCGGTCGATATCGTATTAAATCCACTTGGCGTACCTTCCCGTATGAATATTGGTCAGATATATGAAACCGTATTGGGTTGGATTGGTCTTAAAACCGGTAAAAAATTCGCTACCCCCATTTTTGACGGTGCCTCAGAAGATGATATCATTGCTTTAACCAAAGAAGCCGGTTTACCCGAATTTGGTGAAACCTATTTGTATGACGGCGGCACCGGTGAGCGTTTTGACCAACCCGCCACGGTTGGCGTAATATATATGCTGAAACTCGGTCACATGATTGATGACAAGATGCATGCCCGTTCCATTGGACCTTACTCGTTGATTACACAACAACCTTTGGGTGGTAAAGCACAATTCGGTGGTCAGCGTCTCGGTGAGATGGAAGTTTGGGCATTAGAAGCTTATGGGGCATCTCATACGCTTCAAGAAATGTTAACCATCAAATCCGATGATGTCATGGGACGAACCAAAGCTTACGAATCAATCGTTAAAGGTGAAACCATGCCTGAACCCGGTATCCCCGAATCCTTTAATGTGTTGATGCACGAATTGAAAGGTCTGGGACTCGATGTCCGTCTGGAAGATAAAGAAGGTAATGATGTTTTGGAAAAAAACAAAACAGATAAATTTTAATACAAGCAATAATTATGGCAAAAAAGAAAAAATATACAACTATTAAGTTTGATAGAATTTCCATTGGTTTATCATCCCCCGAACGTATCAAAAAAGCGTCGCGTGGTGAAGTTTTAAAACCGGAAACTATCAACTATAGAACTCATAAACCAGAAAGAGACGGGTTGTTTTGTGAACGCATTTTCGGCCCTATAAAAGATTATGAATGTGCTTGTGGTAAATACAAACGTATCAGATATAAAGGCATTGTTTGTGACCGTTGTGGCGTTGAAGTTACCGAAAAGAAAGTCAGAAGAGAACGTGTCGGTCATATTGAATTGGTAGTGCCGGTGGTGCATATTTGGTATTTCCGTTCTTTGCCCAATAAAATAGGCTATTTGCTCGGTTTACCTACCAAGAAACTGGAAATGATTGTTTACTACGAACGTTACGTAGTAATTAACCCCGGTCCTGCTGTTGATGCAGAAGGAAATCCGATACAAAAAATGCAATTTTTGACCGAAGAGGAATATCAGGAAGTATTGGAAAGATTGCCGGCTGATAACGAATATTTGGAAAACAACGACCCTAATAAATTCGTTGCCAAAATGGGTGGCGAAGCTATA